>TARA_R110001583_G_scaffold18502_1_pt1 | contig 49389 bp, 62 predicted proteins | sample TARA_R110001583 | Tara Oceans TARA_R110001583 (sample SAMEA4398432) | marine metagenome | biome: Polar Biome; feature: [MES] marine water layer (ENVO:01000295) within the mesopelagic zone...; material: water (ENVO:00002006), including particulate matter (ENVO:01000060) such as...... | reverse complement strand
TCAGCTAGCGTGGCTGGGGGCGGAGGTGATCATCAACCAAGTGGCTACCACCACCTGCGACCGCGCCCAGGAGCAAATCCTTGTGCAGGCCAATGCTATTTTCAACCAGGTATATATGGTGAGCGCCAATTCAGCCGCGCCTGCGGGGGAAGGTCAGAGTTTGATCGTCGACCCCGAAGGCCGCATCCGCGCGCGGATGTCCGGCGCTACTCCAGGCATACTCACCGATGTACTTAACATTGATGAGGTTGAGCGAGTGCGAACCTTCGGCACTGCGGGTTTGAATCGCATGTGGTCTCAATTCCGGGAGGATGACCCAGTGCTGGAGTTACCCATGTACGAAGGCCGTATTGATCCGCTTAAGTGGAGGGAAAGGCGTTAAGTTAAATTGTCTATCTTGTGCAGAGTGTGGTTGCAGGCCGTATCTTGATTATTAAGCCGTAGAATGACCAGCTTAAGGGGGAGATAAGACGCATTGAAAACGAGACTCACGAATAAAGAAGGTGAGGTAAGAGAGCTTACAGGCGGGGTTGCTAGACAAATGCGGCCCATGATTAAAGTATTGCCCGCAAACCTACAGCGGGCTATAAGCCACCATCATGGTCGCCAGTAACCCCAAGGATAACGGCGCCCCTTCTGGCGCTGTGGTTTTTTGTATGGCCGAAAATAATTAAAATCATTGCTAAAAAGCAAGTTTTAGTGGCTTAGAAAAGTAAATACACGTGTTGGCAGAGCCGGAGTAATAAGGTAATTTACTAAAGGCTAGTTATTTTTAGACTTAAAAATTAAAAAGGGAACAAAATGCTTAAATTAGTCCTACCGATTTTAGCGGTAACATTCATCGCAGGTTGTGCATCGCCCAAGACCATGCAGGCCACCGGTGGCAGCAAGTCTGATGGAACTGTCAATATGTCATATGACTTCGGCCCATTTGAGTCGCCGCAAGTCGATATTAGAGCTGCACAAAGGTCAGCAACACAGCGATGTCAAGCTTGGGGCTATGAAAGTGCTGATGCCTTTGGCGGCGGATTATCACAGTGCGTTTCTCCTGGAAGCGGAATGTGTAATATGACCCGAGTTACCCATACTTACCAATGCCTAGATTAATTAATCAGTAACTTGAAGCCGCATGGCAGATGTGGAATGAAAGGGTGTGAAGCATTTTCCTGATGCCAAAATAGTATGGCTTTAATATATATCCCTTAACCCGCAGCGGCGGGTTTTTTGTGGGTTGTTAATGCGCGGCGATTATGATGCGCGTAGGTCTTCCAGTTCAATTCCCAAACTCGGCTTTGAACCGGCGTCCTAGACACGGAATTGGAAAGCGCCAGCTATTCACCACCTCTAATGAGGGGCAAAAGAGCCGTTTTACTTTGGTTGGTATTTTGGATGGGAAAACAAAAAAAGCACCCGTAGGTGCTTGATTTGTATAGTAAGGTGGTGGAGGCGGCGTCCCGTTTAAAGTAGATTTAAGCGATTGTTTGTATTGAAAATAAATTAATCTGATTTAAAAAATGCCCCCAATTATGCCCCCTATTTTATGTCGCTACTCGATCTAACCCGTGCTTTGAACTCAGGTAGGGATGTGAGGGTAATTAAATTTTCAGACCGCTACCCAGCAAGTGCCGTTTATTAAAACCCTGTTTGGCAATAAAGGGGCTGTGGTGCTTTGGGCTTAGCGTATGACGGCTGGCCAACAAGCCGCCGCGGCTTTGGTGCCCTGTCTGTTACCGCTTCGCTTCATGGGGCTTCGCCCCATCCCCCAGGTAGTGAAGTGCGCCAGCCGACTAATTGCCTTCATCATAGCGTGACAAATTCACCATAACGCCAGCAGCGCACCGGGCATGGCCAGATTGCGCCGTTTGGTTGTGTTGGGTTGTTGTATCGCGTGCCTATGGCCGGGGGTGTTTATTGGCCACCTTAGTGGATGGCGGGCATCTTTTTGGCTTCGCGCCAGCCTGACCAAAGGCCAGTTAAAACAGCGTGATAGCGAATTAATCAAGGCTTTTATGGGTCGGTAGCTGTGGAATGCCTGGCTGTTCGCTAGCGGTGGCTTGATGGCGTGATAACAAAACAACAACCAACCCCTAGAAATTTCTCGTACATAGGCGAATTCCGGGGCTGATTGCCCCCGTAATGCCGGGGTAGGTGGGGGAGTACCTTTTTCATTTTCCAGCATGTGAAGCGCCAGCGGCAGCCACAAAAAAGCCGCGAAGCTGGTTACCCTTCGCGGCTTAGACAAGCGGCCTACTGGTTAGTATTCAAGCCGTCCCAGACTATCCATTGTGTAGAAGTGGGAGATATTCATCTCAATATTTGCGCGGGTGAATCCTTCGCCCTCTGGCGCGTAGTGGTTGGCTTCATCGCGAGCGGCATTAATCGCGGTCACACGATCTTGCAACCCTGCCACCTCGATAGCTTCCAGCAGGTCGCGCTCTGCCTTCGCCACGGCAGCTTTACTGACTTCATAGCCAACGCCACGTTGCAGGCTTTCCAGCTCGGTAAGTTCGGCTTGTAGATCGTCGCGGATTTTTTCTAGCCCCCGGCGGCCACTGGCTTGCTTCTCTGCCTGTTCGGCTGCTTTTTCGGCAGCCTTGCGGGCCTTCGCTAGCGTGGTGGTGGCTTGACCCTTAGCAGTTTCGTCAACTTCACCCATCAGCGCGCTAGCCTCTAGACGATCCACCTCTTCAGCAGCGCGGCGGGCTTGATCTTCCAGGTCGGCAATTATGCTTGTGCTGTCTTTCATCGCCGTGATGGTGCCGTTGATTTTATCGATGCGCTGTTGGTGTGCATCCATTGCCTTAGTCACCGCCTCCAGCGCCTGCGGTGAAGCCTCTGGCCTCGCTTTGACGATAGAGGCTAACGCCTTCTCTGCCTTCGTTTGTGCCTCACTGCATTCAGCATAAACGGCTTGGGCTTCCTCAAAGCGAGTGCGCGTATGCTTAAGGTCGTTCCAGGCGCGTTGCAACTCTTGGCGAATAGGGTCATCACGGCGTGTAGCACTGCGCTCCAACTTTTTAGCTAGGTGCTCCATCACCTTTTGAACCTGCTCAGGGGTTGCCGGGTGGCCAATGATTAGTCCGTGTGGCCCTTCTTGCTGGGTCAAATACGTGAGGTGCGCTTCAGCGGTCTCCATTTGATGCCGCGCTTCTGACGCTTTGACAGTGGCGACGCTTAAAGCCTTTTGGGTTTCTTGGTGCTGTTCAAGCCATGCTTTCCAGGTGTTTAAATCGTCGTTCATTGTGTCGCCTCGCTTTTGGGTTGTTTCATTTCAGATAACAGCAGCAGCCAGCCAGCGGCGTTAACGTCGCCAGCGCTGGCCATTTCGTTGAGCATTCGCGCCAGCTCAGCGCGCCGTTGTTGGGTTGGGTAAATTTGGGAACCGCGTTTCTTCATTTTCGTACCACTTTTATTTGCCCTTAATCGGGCCTTATTGGGCCTTTTCTTTATCGCTGGGCTATCGCATGGCGTCACCTCCCGGCGGCGCTAAGCGCGGGCCTTGGCTGGTGAGGGGTGCAGCGTTGATGTGTGCATTTCGCCGGGTTGCACCTGTACATGCTTCGCCTGAATAAGCTGGGGGCGTTGTACAGCTCGCACAGGTGATACGCCGCATCACTACGCAGATACTGCCCACCTGCGGTGGTACACGCTGGATAGCCGAAAATTTCCCGAGATCCGGGGCTGCTTGCCCCCGTGGTCTATGGCGTTGGTGGTTAGAAGGACCCGCCTTTTTTTCATGGGCTACATGGGCACCCGGTGCCCTGCAAAGATTGCGTAGCGAGTGTGAGCGCCAGCAGGCCAGCGCTAAGCCGCTATCCAGGCGATGCCCGGTTAACCACACAGGCAGCGTGCTCATTGCTCAAGCTGCCGTTTTAGCCAACGATTAGCTGCTTGACGGCCTGCGTTGTTCTTTACGTGGGCGCGCTGTTCCTCCCTGGCTGCCTGTTCCCAGGCGGCGCTATACCCTTCGGCAAGTCGCATTGCTTCGCTGTGCTGTTGGGTGGCCAGCCTCAGGCGAATAAAGCGCCTATCCTCAGCCAGTAGGCAGCACCGTTTCTCTACCAGCGCCAGCCATGGCTCTATGCGGGTGGTCACGGTTGCACGTCGTGGGCGTTGCTTGGCTCGGGCACCGGGCTGGCCTTGCGACCGGGCAGCGCCAGCGTTGGCCTGCATCTGAGCAATACGGGTAAGTAAGGCGTCACCGTTCATGCAAATACCCCCGGTGGAATATCAGCGGGCGACAGCTCCCCACGCGCCAGCCAACCAATAACCAGTGCACGACCTTCCTCGATAGTGGCCCGCAAGCGCTCACGCTCCTCATGTTCAATGCGTCGTTTAGCGGACATAGCGCGGTACTGGCGGGCGTCTATCTTGGCTTGCTGTTGGATGTTCCTAATACGTCTCTGCCTTTCACTTCTCAGGTGCCTATCATGTTCACCAAACGACCCGGTTACCTGTTGTTCCCACTCATCTAACGGCGTAACTGCATCGCCGTCCGTACACTTAGTGATAAAAATCCGAGGCGCTGCGGCTTCGCCTACGCGCTGAGAATCTACCCCAACACCAACCAAGTTCAGCGGCGTGGCTGTTTCAGTGACGCGCTTAAAGTCCACGGCGTTAGCTTCACCCTTGCGCTCAATCGTCCAGCGGTAATACCGGGTAAGGTATTCCGCTTGGCCTACTTGGCTATTAACGACCAAGCCCCAGGTGCTAGCCATAGGCTCCCCATAGTGACCTAGCGTGTCGCTTGTCCACTCCCCGGTAATCCGGTCACAGTTCGCTATATCGGTGGTTTGACGTACTACTCGCCATGGGCGAATAGGTGCAGCATCGCGGGGCTGCATTGGCCCACCCATTAGGCAAAGATATTTGTAGTAGTCGCCAGCAATGGCCACCTTGCGGGCGTCATGCAGAATAGCGGCGGCCTCTGGCTCTGGGCGTGTGGCCGCTTCCCAATCGGCTAGGCGCTCTTCATCGGTGCTGCGCAGTTGCCGCCATACGGCTATGGTTGGCTCGCCAAAGAATTGAAACTGGCGAATACCCCAGCAGCGCGACCATGCCTCAACACGGGGAACACTGGTTGCTAACGGCTCGCCGTATAAATCGAGATCATCACCATCAACGTTCTTCCTTGTGTGCTGTTCACCGTTGACGTTCTTGCACACGTACTTGACCACGTAACCCGTGGCGCTGCCTTTGCTGGGGTCGATCCTGACCGACTTGAAACGAATGCTTGTGTTGTGGGCGACCTCTTCCGGGCAATGCTCAAGGGCATAGCGGCGCATGATGGCCGTTACTTGCGCTTCATCTTCCGGGCGCATCCATACCAGAATATGCCAATGGGGCGTGCCATCGTGGTGGGGTTCTACGATACGAAGGCCATACACGCGAAGGCCCGCACGATCCCAAGCGGCGCGGGTTTTCGACCATTGCTTTTGCAAACATGCCTGACCTTCACGCGGGGTTGCGCCATCATATTTAGGGTTGGGGCTGCCGTTATGGCGCATAGGGTGCTTAGCTGAATGAAGCGTAATCGTCCACATGGACGACGTTAAGCCCTGCTTTACTCCCCAGTGTTCAAGACCGCTGATACGCACCATCAACTCTGTATAACGGTTCTTTGGGTTAGCCAGGCCAAGCTCTGCCAGTTCAGATAGCGTGTATTCATCGCCGTCTTGGTTAATCGCTACAAGCCCTTCAAGTAAGCGGGCGTTCTTAGTGGCTTGGTCAGTATGGCGGCGGTAGCCTTCGTCGCTAATGTAAATCCCCGCCTTCTTATGAGTTCGGCCTAGCAGTCGCTGGCGTTGCTCAAGGCGGCGGTTCGTTAGACGACGAAGCCGACGACGCCACCAGTAAGGGCAAGTAACGCGGGCAAGCATTCCGCTATGGGTAAAGCCCATCGGTGGGTTTACTTGGTGAGCCTTCACCCGGTGCAGCGCCAGCGCCAGCGCTTTCTCTGGACCAAGCTGCGCGGCGTCTATTTCAACGGCGCGGGCTTGGGCGTTGGCGTGGTCGATTAGTGCCTGTTCATCGTTGTGGCATTTCCACGGCCCGCAATCTAGCTGGGCCTCAGCCAGTGCATTACGGGCTTTGATGATGTCGGGCATAGACGCGCCAGCAGCACTCGCCAACAGCGGGCGCTTTTCTAGTACGGGGCTGCACTCGCCAACGCCTTGACGCCTAAACGGGCTACTCACGCAGCCCCCTTACCACTTACCGGGCTTGGGTTCTCAGCGCCAGCAATGGCCGTTAACGGTTGCGCACGATCCACACGGCATAGGCGTTCTCCATACCGTGTGCTATTCTCAGGTTTAGCGTTTGCTTTGGTAGGCGGCGCGGAGAAGGCCCAGCCATTGTGCTGGGCTTTTTCATGGGTGCTAGTCAGCATCGCGGCCCCCTTCCTGCTCACCGTCGTCACCTTCGATACTTTGCTCCAGCAGGTCTTGAGCCATATCAGCAGCACGTTTACCCATGCACCGGAACGCTACCGACCAAGCCTCTCCCTGCTGTTCCGTAGTGCCTTTCCCCATGTAATTAATATCCCCCATGATTTCGGCTAGGCGCTCATGGGCTTGGGCAATGTCGCGGATCTCAGCCAGTTGCTTTTCAAACTCTGCGCTTGGGTAGGTCATGACACGGTTCTCCACTCATTGATGCTGAGAATTTCCAGGGACATATCTGCAAGGGGGATCGCGGCGGGCACAGCAAACCACTGCTTGGGGTCACCACCTCGCTTACGAGCGGCGGCTTCCAGCTTCCGACGATCGACACGGGATAGGCCCGCTTGCTGGCACACTTCGCGCCATGTCAGCAGGCGGCTATCATCGGCAGGCAAGGCAAAGCGGATGCAGCCGAATAGGTCGCGGTATTCCCAGAATTTGAGGCTTACCAGGGCGTTGTCAGTCCGGCATGGCTTGGTAGCGGTAGGCTCCCAAAAGGGATGCGCTGAAAACAACACCAGGGGCGTTTCAACGTGGCCATCCATATGGGGCAGGAGGTGGCCGCTGTTCAGTATCTGGGGGAGTCGCGTTAGGGCTGTGTAGTGGCTAACGTGAATCATGCAGCCACCACCCCAGGAAGCAACGCTTCCAGATCGCGGGCAATCGCTTGTAGCTGTTCAAGGCTGTCAGGCGCGGCGCGTGAGCAAGGGGGCAAGTACACGCTATAAGTCTTAGAAACGGCGGCGGGGTTGTGCAGGTCAGCACAGCGGCTAACGCTTACATTCAGTTGAAGTAGCACTCCCGAAAAATCTACGCCTACCCAATAGCTGCCTTGGGTGCTGGTAGTCAGCGCCCGCGCTTGAATACGGGCAATGGCGTCCCGGTGGGCTGGGGGCATTTGAGGTTGATTCATGCTGCTGGCACCTCACTACGCACGCGGCTTAGTGCCTGCTCAATGGTGGGCTTGGTGATGGGGTCGGTACGAAAAGGCGCTAGTAGTTCAAGTAAACGCTTTAGCTGGGGGGTGGTTAATTTCACGACACAACCCCTACGCTGCGCTTGGCAGTCTCTAGGGCTTGGGCTTCAAGTTGCTGTGCTTTTTCAATGTGGTGGTTGTAACGCTTAAGGCGGGTGCGCGTGCTGGAATCGGCATACAAAGCGGCTTTAGCCAGCGCTTTGTGAGCAGCGGCACGGCTGGATAAACTGCGGGTAATCAGGTTGGACAGGCGGATTGATGCCGTCATTGGTGGATCTCCTTTGTGTTTGGAGTCCGCCAGATCACTTGCACATGATGGGTGGCGAACTGTACGCAGGTGTGCAAGACCGGACACAAAGGAACCCGGCAGGCCGAAGCCTCCCACGCACAGTCCACCATAATTGACGGGCATAAAAAAAGCGCCGTCATTTGGGGCGCTGGTGCGCCTATGTGTTTTCGGGCTTGCACACCCGGCTGACGATTTTGCGCCAGCCCTTGGAGCATAGCGGCGAGAAGGGGCATCGGTCAACATTTACGCGGCCCCCTGTTGGCGGCTCGCTTCAATGCGCTGCTCGATCCAGGCTTCAACTTCATTCTCTACCCAGGCCACGGAACGTGGGCTTAGGCGCACAGGCTTGGGGAAGTCGCCGCGCTCAACGCCTCGGTAAATGGTGCTAGTGCTAAGAGAAGTCTTTTCTTTAACGGCGGGGAGTTTGATTAGATTAGCCATGTCGGTGTAGCTCCTGATTGCTTTAGACATGGCTGAATAGTGGCTAACTTCTTTTATATCTCAGTCCCAAAATGAGGGGTAAAATTTTGGGATAATGCTAATGGTTTGATTTTTGGGTTTTAAACAGGCCAAAGGTGATAGCGCTTTTATAAAGATCGGAGTTAGTGTAAGCGGTTTCTACTGTCGTTTTGCTTACCTTTTTAGAACCTTCATCGGTCATTACTGCAGCAGCCGCTGTATAACCTGTACCAGATCTTGGGTATTGTTGCGGGTCGCTCATGTGTAGCTTATGAAACCACTCTGCAATTTCTGCATGTGCGTCCTTAGTCTGTCGGTTTCTTACGGTTTGCCCGTTATTCTGTTTTAATCCCTTTTCGCCGTAGCTCTTAACTTGTTTTTGTACCAGCATTTGAAAATGGGTATCGATTTCTTTCCCGCTTTTGGTAGCTATTGGAAAGCCGTAAGATTGGGCTAGGCTATGCTCTCTAAGCGCCAGCCTTAAAGGTTCGTCTGGGAACTCGTCAGGATAGAAGGCGCGGGCATTCTTTATAGCGTCGCGATGAACTTCCCGCGCACTAGCAGCCCCTAGCAAGTCCCGGTTACCTTCCACCATCATGTGATAAAGCATCGCTAACCCAACCTTAGGAAAGCCTTCATACTTCCAGCGTCCAGCCAGTTCAGGTAGTGCGTTATCTTTATCGTCTGTGACGCCGGGCTTTAGCTCTTCGGCTCGCTTTTCCAATGCTCTCAATGCATCAACTACCTGCTCAACTAAAGCGTTGTCCCTTGCTTCTTCTTCCTCGCTATATACCTCTCTAAATCGGTCTTTAGTTGGGGCTTGTACCTGTGTCTTTATCCCGTTGCGTATGACATAGCGCCCGCCTTGGTTATTACTCATGCCCTAGCCCCTTGGTAGATCGGCACCACGTTGCTTGCGCCATCGCGCAGGGCATCTAGGTAGTCGGCCCAGCTTTGCAACATTTCCCGGCGCTGTTCTAAGTGAGTGGTGCGGTTATAGGCGCGCCCGTTACTGTCTTTCACCTTATGGGCCAACTGCTGCTCAATGTACTGCTCTGGATAGCCTAAACGCTCAGCCAGTATTGTGCGTGCCATGGCCCGGAAACCGTGGGCGGTCATTTCGCCTTTAAAGCCCATACGATCCAACGCGGCTTTGATCGTGGCGTTACTCATGGGGCGCTTGCTGCTGCGGGCACCGGGGAAAACGTATTCGCTGCGTCCGGTTAACCGCTGAATTTCTTCAAGGATCGCCACCGCTTGCCGGGGGAGGGGCACCACCAACGGATCGGCATTTTTGCTTGGCTGGAAAGCCCATTCACCGCGCTCTAAATCAAAGTCTGCCCATTTGGCCTGGCGTAGCTCCCCAGGGCGAACGAATACCAGCGGGGAAAGCTGCAGCGCGGCAATGGTAACGGGCATGCCGCTATAGCCTTCGATAGCTCGCAGGAGTGGGGGCAGCTCAGCCGGGTCGGTGATGGCTGCATGGTGATTTGTCTTAGGGGTGCGTAACGCGCCTCTAAGGTCTGGTGTTAAGTCGCGTTCAGCGCGGCCCGTGGATATGGCATAGCGGAACACTTGCCCGCACAGGGTTTTTACCTGGTGGGCGGTTTCGAGGTGGCCGCGCTTTTCAATTTTGCGGAGGCATTCCAGCAGCTCAGGCGGCGTTATATCGGTAATAGGCCGATGGCCTAAGGCTGGGAAGGCATCACGGATTAGCCGTGACTTATTGCGCTTGTAGTGGTCGGGCACCACTTCATGGCGGTGGATATGCTCAAGCCACTCTGTGGCCACCGCTTTAAAGGTATTTCCAGCCGATGTTTTGCCAAGCTCTTTAGTGATGCGCTTAGTGGTGCTGGGATCTAGCCCTTGTGCTAGTAGCTTACGGGCTTCGTCCCTCGCTGCGCGAGCATCCGCTAAGCCAATCGCTGGATATACGCCAATCGCTAAGCGCTTCTCTTTACCGTGGAAGCGATACTTCATACGCCAGTAGGTGCCCCCAGTTGGGGTAACTTCCAGATACATGCCCCCACCATCGGTAAGGCGGTAAGTCTTATCACGGGGTTTGGCGTTGCGAACAGCGGTAGCCGACAGCTTGTTGCTAGCGTGGGCCATTTGGGGGCACCTCTACGGTGAAAGCTTAAGATGCCCCCAGGTATGCCCCCTTTGATGGGGGCATGTCAAGATATGTGGTGAAAAGACCAGACAACAAAAAAGCGCCCGGAGGCGCTTCATTGCTGGGTTTTTGAGAAGTCTTGACGACTCCTGATACCCCGTGTTGGTGGAGGCGGCGTCCCCCTATGGGCAGTATCACGCCATGCCATGCTGGATCCATAAGCTACTGAAAGCCTTGTGTTTACTGGCTTTGCCTATCTTATCCTGTATCGTCTAGTATCACCCTATGCTATTCTTTATGGCTAATAGGTTGGCTAATGGGATGGCGTATAGGAGCAAAGGCGATGCCAAAGGTAGCGAAAGAGTTAGGCGCGGCTGAAGTGAGGCGGATAGACCGCCCTGGTTTCCACCCCGTAGGGGGAGTGCCCGGCCTGCTGTTACAAGTTAGCCCCGGTGGTGGGCGTTCGTGGGTATTGCGAGTGATGGTAGGCCAGCGCCGCCGTGGCTTTGGTCTGGGGAGCTTCCCCGCCGTTTCCCTCGGTGACGCCCGCAACAAGGCTCGAGAATTACGCGAAAAGCTGGCGCAAGGTATCGACCCGGTAGCAGAGCGCCAAGCCGCCCGCGCTGCCCATATTGCCGCCCAAGCCAAGCGCCTGACGTTTCGGGAAGCGGCTGAGCAGTATCACGCCACCAAAGAAAAAGAGTTCCGAAACGCCAAGCACCGTAAAGACTGGATTGGCTCGCTAAAGCGTTACGCCTTTATTCATATCGGGGAAGTGCCCGTTGGTGATGTGGAATTGCCCCACGTCCTGAAAGCATTAGAGCCGATATGGGAAAAGAAAACCGAAACAGCGACCCGCGTTCGCCAGCGTATTGAGAGCGTGCTGGCGTGGGCTGCTGTGCGTGGCTATCGCAATGGTGATAACCCGGCCCGCTGGCAAGGCAACCTTGATGCAGTGCTGGCTAAGCCCGCCAAAGTAGGAAAAGGCAAGCGACACTTCCCAGCCTTGCCGTGGCAGCGTGTCCCCGAGTTCCTGCAAGACTTACGCACCCGTGAAGGCATGGGCGCTAGGGCGCTGGAGTTTGCCATTCTGACCGCCGCCCGGTCTGGTGAGATACGTGGCGCTACCTGGGATGAAATCGACCTGAGCGTCAAGGTATGGACTATCCCGGCTGACCGCATGAAGGCAGGCAAGCCCCACCGGATACCGCTATCACCCGCCGCCGTTACCCTGCTGGAGTCGCTGCCCCGCATGGAAGGCCAGCCATTGGTATTCCCGGCGGTGCGTGGTGGCAAAATCAGCGACGTGACCATATTGGCCACCGTGAAGCGGATGAACGCCACCAAAGAAAAGGAAGGCGGCGAACAATACACGGATCCCACCGATGGCCGCCCGGTGGTGCCCCATGGTTTCCGTAGTGCGTTCAAGGATTGGGCACGCAACCGTTCAAGCTATCCCGATGAAGTGAGCGAGTTGGCGCTTGCCCATGTCAATAGCGACGCCACCCGCGCTGCCTATGCCCGTGATGAATTGCTGCCCCAGCGTACCAAGCTGATGACTGCATGGGCTGACTACTGTGCAGAAACGGCCAAGGCCAGCGCCAGCGTTACGGCTATTCGTGGGGAGGTATCCGCATGACGAACCCACTGGAGGGGCTGGATCCTGAAGACCAAAAGATGCTTGCCAAGCTAGCAAAAGATAAAGGAATTACACTTGTAGAGGCCCGAAGATTGCACGATACAGTATCCAAGCGGATATGTGACCTTTTTCTTAAAACACTGGCTGAGCAAGGTAGAACCATAGAGGATTTAAAGCGCGAGTGTGAAGCGGAGCAAAGTATGGTCGACTTTATTTACCAAACTACAGGAGTCCGTGTTTCAGGCAGGTGGGGGATTGCTGCCAATAACTACACTGGCGCTAAGGTTCGTAGTGGGGCAGAAGCAGGCCATAAGCACACGCACGGCACAAAAGAAAAAAAGCAGCAACAATGGGATAGCTACCAAGGATTACTAGAAGAGAAGTTGGCCAACAACCCGAATTTAAGCTTAACAACAGCGCGTGGTTATGTTGCTAAGGAAGTAGGCGTATCACTAAAAACAATCCAAAGGCATACCGAAGATCCTCGCAAATAGTGGGACAGTGCCCGCCACTGTCTTTTGACTTAACCGCCAAAATTCACCTTGTAACCACACGATACGAGGTGAAGCATGACCCCCTACACTTATTTGACCGTTCGCCAAGCCGCTACCCGCCTAGCGGTATCGGTGCCCACCGTATGGCGTTGGGCGCGTGAACGTCCTGACTTCCCGAAACCCCACCGTCTTGGTCCTAATTGCACCCGCTGGCGCTTATCTGACCTTGAAGAATGGGAAGCCAAACGTGGGGAGGTGGCGTCATGAGCCGCCGCTTAATTCGACTAGCCGCCGCCTTGGCTAAAGGCCCTGTTACCCGTGAACAGGCTGACCGGATAGCGCCAGCCAGTAATGGCCCCCACTTCATTGGGGAGTTGCGCCGCAAGCTGAAAATTGACCTGAATTGTGACCGCGTACCGTTCACGACAAAAGACGGGGGGCCGTCATGGTATGGCCGCTATACGCCCACCCGAGAGGAACGCGCCAAGCTGATGGCGTTTGTGATTGAGCAGGGAGGCAACCTTGATGACTAGCGCAGAAAATAGCCCCGCTATGGCTGCAACCACTGGCGAGGCTCAAGGTATTACTTCACCCGAAAAGAATAGCACCGTTACCGCCGCCCTGACCATTATCACGTCAACGAAACCAGAGCGCTTAACCAAGCGTTACCGGTTGGCTGATGATGGTGAATTGCTGAAGGATCCCGGCGGGGATATGTCGCAAGGTAGCGCCGCCGTTGAAAGCGTGGATAGTCTGGCGACTTTTGCCCGCTTGCTGCAATCACTCAAGACGAACCAAGCACTGGCCTATGGCCGTCCTGAGCGCATGAATACCGGGCTGGTATCTAAGCGCCGCTGGCTGGAAGCGGGCCGTCCTGATGACCTTATTCCCCGCAGTAAGGAACATTTTTCATGGCCTGCTGGCGCTGGTGTCATGATGGCCGATTATGACCCCGGTGCTGGTGCGAACACGCTTTCCCGTGATGACCTGCTGGCTTGCCTTCATGAAGCCGTGCCCGCATTGGCTGACGTTGCCGCGCTGTGGTGGCCTTCATCGTCTAGCCATATTGTGAACACGGAAACCGGCGATGATTTAACCGGGCTGCGTGGTCAACGGCTGTACTGGCTGGCGCTGGATGCACGCGATATTGAGCGGGCCGGTAAGGCGCTACAAACCTATCTTTGGGCTGCTGGCCATGGTTGGGTAGAAGTGGGCGCTGCTGGTCAACGGCTGAAGCGTACCCTGCTGGATGCCAGCGTTTACCAAGCCAACCGGCTGGACTTTGCCGCCGGTGCCGAATGCATCCCGCCGCTAGCACAACAGCGAGGCGAGCCGGTGCCCGTTGGTGGTGTGGTGGCTGTGCTGGATACCCAAGCGGTAATTCCCGACCCGGATCCCGCTACCTTGGCCGCTGCTGAAAAGAATAGGGTAGCGGCAATGCTTGCCGCCAAGCCCGAGGCCGATATGGTGCAGGCTGACTATATTGAAACCCGCGCCAGCGAAATGGCAGGCAGTGAGGCCAGCGACGAAACGCTAGAGCAGAACCGAGAAACCGTAAAGCGCGCACTAAATAACGGCGTATTGGCTGGAGACTTCCCCATCATGCTGGTGGCTGACAATGGCAGCCAACAAGCGCTAACCGTTGGGGATGTGCTGGATAACCCCGAGCGCTATCACAATAGCCTGACGCTCGACCCCATCGAACCTGAATACCAAGGTGGTAAGACGGTAGGTAAGTTGTACCTGATGGGTGCTCGCCCGCGTCTGTATTCGTTTGCCCATGGTGGTAAAACGTACAAGCTGAGCAGACCACCCGCGCGCGTGGAGCTAGTCAAAGGGCGTACTGTGGAAGCGGTGGAGCAAGTGCTTGGCATTATGCGCCGTGCCCCTGATGTGTTTGATTTTGGCGGGCCGTTGGTGACTGCTACGGATGGCCGCGTTTACCCGCTGGATGAACACGCCCTGAAGCACTGGCTTGGCGGTGCTACGCAATTTTGGCGCTGGCATAAGCTGAATAACGGGGATCATGCGGAGGTGCTAGAGGATCCCCCGGTAAGCGTGGCCAAGGCCCTGCTATCCCTTGGTGAGCGCCGCGCGTTGAAGCCGCTGAACGCCATTATCACCGCACCTACTTTGCGCCTTGATGGCTCGCTGCTGAACCGTCCCGGCTTTGATGAAGCTACCGGCCTGCTGTTAGAGGCGGAAGGCGACGAAATCCACCCGGTGCCCATGCACCCGACCGGGGAGCAGGTCGAAACGGCGCTAGAACGCCTGATGCTGCCGTTTGCTGACTTCCCGCTAGTAGGCCCCGTAGATAAGGGCGTTTTGCTTGCTGCGCTGCTGACAGCCGCCGTTCGCCCCATTCTGCCCACCGCGCCAGCCGTTGGCTTTGATGCACCCACCCAAGGCAGCGGTAAGACCCTGCTAGCCAAGTGCGTGGCTGTGCTGGCGCTGGGGGAAGTGCCCACGATATGGCCACATACCCACGCCCGCGATGATGAAGAAATCCGCAAGCGTATCATGACCATCCTGATGACCGGCACCCGTGCGGTGATATGGGATAACGTCATTGGCGTATTTGATAGCGCCGCCCTGGCTGGCGCGCTGACTTCCCAGCATTACAGCGACCGCATACTAGGCAAAACTGGCCATGCTAACGTGCCCAATAAAGCGCTTTGGCTGCTGACCGGGAATAACCTGACGTTGGCCGGGGATTTACCGCGCCGCGTTCTCAAGTGCCGGATAGACCCCGAAACGGATAGGCCCTTTGCCCGTCAATTCGACTTGGATCCCGAGGCGTATTGCCAACAGCACCGCCAGCGTATGGTAGCCGATGCCCTAACCGTGATTCGTGGCTGGCTGGCGTCTGGTGATACGCCAGCACCGGGAAACATGGCGAGCTTTGAAGCATGGGACTTGATGGTAAGGCAGCCAGTGGCGTGGGTAGCCCGCCGTTTTGACCTGCTGGGGGAGTATGCCGACCCGATGGAAGCGGTGGATGCTGCCCAAGCGGCTGACCCTGAGCAGGAACAGTTAGACGCGCTACTGTGCGCGCTGGCTGATGCGTTCGGTGCCGATCCCTTCACCGCTAAGGAAGTGAAGAAGATCCACGACAACTATCACGACCCCCAGCTAAAAGACTTTGCCTTGCCTGATGCTGAGCAGGCATTGGCGGAAACTATAAGCGAGTTCAAAACAGCAAGACAGCTAACCACCCGCGCCGTGGGCAACGTGCTCAAGTTCCGTGCTGACCGCGTGGTGAACGGTAGGCGCTTGCGCCGCCGTAATGGCCGGGGAGGTATTGCAGCGTGGGTAATTGAGAACGTCTAACATCCACTGCCTGAAATGGTTGCTTTGGTTGGTCTGGTGAGTCTGTTTTCTACCGTCATGAAATAGGCATACCAGAAACGTTTATAGATACCCATAGCGAAACAGGGGAAATCTAACCAACCAGAGCAACCAAACCCACCATAAAGCTGAATTTCCCGACTATAAAAAGAGCCAACGTCATGGGGGTGTGTACAGTTACCCTAGGCGCTGTCCACAACTGACAATACTATGAATTGAAATAGGTCTGACAATAATTTGAGGCTTCAAGTAAAGCGCTATCTTCTATGAACCGGTTGGATATGCTGCTTTCGTAAGGGCTACCCAGCGTCATACTGTCAGCACTATGAGCCATTATTGTGAACCTGCCACCTTCTTGAGAGTAAATCACGTCATCGACATATTTAAGGCGCGAAACGTTATCTGTACCTGCATAGGAAGAGCACATTTCACCATTACCGTCTTCTTGAAGCCTCATCGTCACAAGAAATGGCCCCATGTTACCGCTCCAAATACCCTGGATAGGTAGGTTCAAGGGTTCAGCAGTAAGCGAAACGAAATCATTATTGGTGTAATCATCCATCATGGTTTGCATTTCATTCATTTCAGATAGCCCAACGCAACCTGATAAAAACGCGGATGAACTTAAAACTACTAATAAGGCGGCTTTCTTCATAGTGACTTCCCATAAACGACATTGTTTGAATGGATAATTCTGCCATAACTAGACTTAGACATCATGCCACTGTTTGACATGGATCCATGGACGCTAGCACAGGAAACCGAAAATGAGCCACAACCCGCGCCGCTTCACCCGTCCCGTTCGCCTTATCGTTTCCGTAGAGGCTGACACTGTGACCAGTATTGACCAACTGATGAAGCAAGGCCGCCAGCATACCCACCGCAACCGTGCCGAGTTCGTTAGACGCGCGATTGAAAGGGAGCTATCACGCTGCCAGTCTGATGATTTTCATACCCCTTAAAAAGAGTCTCTTTGATGATTTTCAGACATGTTTACGCGCGCGTGGCCTGTTAAGCAGGTGAATAACAGGCGCTTTGATGGTTTTTCTGAGGTCACGTTGTGCGTACTGATGCTGGAAAAACCTTCATGCCAGCATTGCCCACCATGGCATATTGAACGCGCCTAATCATTGCCCCTACCCTAAGATTACCCCAAGGATTACAGCGCCCGTGATGGCGCTGCTTTCGTTTGTCTGGCTGGCTGGCGCTAATAGGTGGCTGATGTGCTGGGAATAGGCGGCTGATGTGGTGCCTTTGGTTTCCCTGTTCAATTCCCAAACCCGGATTTGAACCGGCGTCCCTAGCACGGAATTGAAAAAGCGCCAGCATGGTGGATAAATCGGTTTCGATTTTGGGTAGGCAAGCGCCAGCCGCCTTACAAGCGAAGGTAAAACATGCCTTAGGTATGGCTTTGGGGGATGGCTAATAGGATGGCTAATAAACAAAAAAAGCACCCGTAGGTGCTTGATTTGTAGGGGTGTCTGGTGGAGGCGGCGGGAATTGAACCCGCGACCTAATCAATAAATTCAATAGGTTAGTTAGCAATGTTGACAGAATGTTGACCAGTGAGAATGTTAGCGAATTTCTGATCCGCTAGCAGGCCTGCTTGGCTGTTGGTTGTTGGTATCCATCCCGCATAAATCCTCGCTGTTGTTACCACGCTGGTATGCCCCATCTGTTTTGATACCCATGCGAGTGGCTCGCCTGAGCTGACCATCATACTCGCGTAGGTGTGGCGAGTTTGATAGGGGCGGCGGTACCGGACGCCAGCGCGCTTGAGAGCATGTGCCCACATGGTCTTACGAATAGCCTGGTCGCCTGTCCATGGTTCTGCTGTTCGTGGGTTGATGAACACGCGGCCACTGGGGTGCAAGTAGCTGATGGCCTTCTGCGCTTTGAGTGCTGCTACTGCTCTTGGTAGTAAATCAATGGTGCGCGTGCCGGCGGTGGTCTTCGTTGTTTCTGCCTCTCCCTTTGATGCTTGTGTGATTGCCCGGGTTATCCTGCAGCGGTTTTGTCGCCAGTCGATATCTCCCCACTCCAGCGCGACCAGTTCTGATGTGCGCAGGCCTGTCCACAGCGCAAATTGGATCAGCGGCACGCCCTCGTTTGGCAGCGTTGCCAGGATCGCGGCTTGCTCTTCAGCGGTGAACGGGTCGATATCATCCACTTCCTTCGGCGGTTCGATCTTACGGTAGTGCCAGCCTGCCAATGGGTTGTGAGTGATCAGTTCATCGTGCATGGCGTCATCTAATGCAGCGCGTAGCGGGCTGATGAGGTTCGATATACGCTTGTTACTACACGTTAGCTTTGAAGCCCAGTCACGCACGTGGCTACGTTTCAGCTCTGATAGTAGCAGGTGTCCGAACTCGGGTATCAGCTGCCCCCCGATGGTGTTTTTATAATCTTTGTAGCTGCTTGCTTTGAGTGTGGGTTTCTTATTGACCAGCCAGGTGCGCAGGTAGTGCTCTAGCCGATCCTGGCGCATGAACTTTCGAGCGTTCTTCGAGCGGGGAAATGTGACCTGGTAATCAAACGTGCCGTTGTCGATCGATGAAAGTATAGCGGCGCGATGCTGCGACGCTTTTTTTAGGTTAGCGGGGGTGGGCTTAAGCGGGAGTCGTTCACGGCAGCGCTGGCCCTGGTAGTAGAAGTCGATGTTGATGCTACTGCCAGACCCAATCCTGACCCCGTCGCTGTAGCTCCCTTTGTTACCCATCTTGCATACCCTTCTAATGACATTAATATCCGACCGTCCGGCGCTTTGAAAAACTGCTCATCTTGGCGCCAATCGCCGCGCTTGATCTTCGATCTGATGGCAAACTCGCTGTAGCCAGTCAGCTCACTGAAGCGTTCGATAGTGACGTGATCAATCGCTAGCATGGTCGCCTCCTGGAAGTGTGCAGGTTGTGGGCGCTCCTTGACTTGGCATCGTTGCGGGCTTAATGCCAACGGGTTGTAGGTCGTAGATCCATACGGGTGGGTTGGACTGCCAGGATTCAGGGCCGTTAATGGATTCCCAAAGAGCCGAAAAGGCATCTTTTGCAGTGTGCTCATGCATCGAAATTCCTGCCTCAGCCTCTTCAAACGTGTGCCATTTACAGCCTTCTAATGCCTGACAACCTTCCGCTTTAGAGTCCTGGTCGCATATATCCTGCAGGCGCTCCAAGCGAACACTCACCACATCAAACACTAAGCGAGCTGCCCAGCGTGGCATGAATATTGAGGGGCGCCATGGAAAGCTACGCGCCCGATCGAAGTTCTCACGGTAAACGCAGGCTTCATAATCATCATCAGGATTGATCGTTTGAATGATGCCCTTGCTGCGGCGGTACGCTGGCTCTGGGACAAAGGCGTGTGCTTCCTTCACGTATATTCGATCACCCGGCTGCACGCGTGAGTAAATCCGGTGCGTGGTGCCTTCCGCGCAAGTGGCTTTTAAGTAGGGCCTGGGTTGCCTGCGGGTGAGGGTGTTGAGCAGCATTTCGTGATTGCGCTGGGCATCTTGAAAGGCCGCTTGCGCGGCCTGTTCACTGCTCTGGAAGGTGGCGCGCCAGGCTTCGTAGTTCATCGCGTTAGCTCCTGGATGCTTGGCTTCATGAACACCAGCCAGTGAGTGCCCGCTTTGCGGCCACTGGTGTTACCGAATAGCGGTTGGTGTGGGGTGAGGGCTAATACTTCGCTCAGCTTCACTTGTGTTTCGTTCCACTTAAATACCAGCACACCATCGGGGTGCAGTACGCGGAAGCATTCAGCAAAGCCTTGGCGTAGATCGTCGCGCCAATCCTTGCTGAGCTTTCCGTACTTTGCAGCCAGCCATGAGCGTGGGCCTGCACGCACCAGGTGAGGCGGATCAAACGCGACCAGGCGGAAGGTGTCATCACTGAACGGCAGGTGGCGAAAATCCATCTGCATGTCTGGGCAAACGGTTAGGGTTCTTGTGCCGTCGATACGGCCGTGGCTGCGGTCAGTGATGGAGAGTGTTTCGCTACGTACGTCACCAAACACTGCATCAGGGTGGCCACGATCAAACCACATCATGCGGCTGCCGCAAGCAGGGTCTAGCACGCGAGGTGCAATGGCTTCGTAGTTCATCCCCGGCCCCCCTTGCCCGTAGGCTTTCAGGGCAACGGTGAGTGCTTCGTGTGGGCCCCATAGGCGGATGTAGTCGTTGATGTCTCCAGCTGAGAGCCACATTTCATCATGATCGCCTTCGCTGTGGATGATTTCGATCCGCGCTGGTACTAGGCCGCGTTTCATGCGGCGAGTGCTGAACTCAACGAAGCGGAACTGTGGGTATTGCGGCGCTGCCTCTGGGTGTTGTTGTGGGGTGCTCATGCCACGTCCTCCTCGGCTTGGGCCTTGGCGGCGGCGCGGTCTAGGCGTTCGATTTCTGCGAGGATTAGGGCGCCTGCTTTTACCAGGTCACTGCGGGGAGTGGTGGGTTTCCACCAGGTGCTTTGGAACGGCCACGCCAAGATAAGTCTGGCGCGGGTTTCAGATTCGCCTTGCTCTATAGCGCTGCCCGCTACCCAAGCGTAGGATGCTGCTGCTCTGGCTAGCTCACCATGGTGGTGCACATCATCATGCTCAAGGCTAAAGCCTTCACCATTGATTTGGCGGTTGCGTTCATCGGATAGCTCGATCAGTGCATTGATGGGTGCCTCAATTTCATCATCATCAAAGCGGGTGTCTGACCAGAGCAGAGCCAAGGCAAAATCTGACTTGGGTCGAACTGAGACAATAGTGATATCACTATCTTCATTAACGAAGCGGCCGATTTCGGCGTAGCCGTATGTCGGGGTGTATTTAATGCTATCGACATAGGCGGAAGTTTCCTTCTCAAACAACGCCCAAGCATCAGGCTCTTCCTCTGCACAGGGTGCATCTTCAAAGTGCAGCTCAACATCGAAGCCAAACGGTTCTAATACTTCCTTGGGGTCACGCTCTTCAAATAACGGGTGTGCGAGTAGCTTATGCATTTGCATTGGTTTGCTCTCCGGTGGTGGCACCCCACCGCTTGTGGTGGGCAGCGGCGGGGTGGTCGTACGGGTTGTACTGTTTACTTGCTGAGTTACTTGCTGAATGAGCCCAGTAGTAGCGTGGCGTTTTCTTCAAGCTCGTTTTGCAGCACTTGCTTGAACTCCTTCGCCATCTCTTCCTGAGCGGTTTCCAGGCCGATGATGCGCAGCTTTAGCTTGGGCTTGATGTCGTCGGTCAGGATCGAGACGCGCATCTCAAACGTGCGGTAGCTCAGCCCTTCGTAGGGGATGCAGTGGAAGCGGATGATATCCGGCGTGGCATCGCCTGCGCTGGCATCAAGGGCATCCATGCCTGAGCGTTTGGTGTTCCAGTCGCCATCTTCATGGGTGCGCTCAGAGGTCGCTTTGATCTCGATTTTGCGCACAGCGTTCGCGAGCTGCTTGGCGGTGAGGTCTTCGCCGTTGCTGTCGATCCCGGTGATGCAGTGGTGCCAGTCTTCGATCCAATGAGCTAAGTCCTTTTGGGCGAAGCTTGAGCCGTTGGCGGCAAGGCACGCTTGGTAGGCGCCGGTTTGTTCAAGGCTGAGGCTGGCGGTGTGGTCGCCATGGCCGGGTAGGCCTGGGTTGCCTAGGTCGAAGAAGGCCTTGGCGCGCATCGCGTCGATATCTACGAACACGCGGGCTTCGTCTTCGGCGTTAACGTAGTGGCCGTAGTCTTCGATCGAGCTGGTGGCGAAGGCGCCACGGAAGCGCGTAGGCGAATCCATGAAGCGTTCCAGCGACTGCAGCTCATAGCCTTTTGGTACCAACATCGTGGGTTCAAAGGTGCCTGGGTTGCCGATAGTCGCGGCGTGAACAAGGGCTTCAATCTTTTCGATGGCTTGGTGATCCATGGTGATTCCTTAATGCATTGGTTTGCGTTGGTGGGTGCCGGGTGGCCGCCCGGCTCGGGTTGCCTGTGCGCGTTTAGGCGCGCTGGGTGTTGCTTTCGCCTTCGGGCTGAAACTCGAACTTGCCCTGGTTCTCGGGGAACAGCGTGAGCTTGCCGCCTTTGCCGACATATAGCGGCGTTTTGGTGGTGTTCTCTTCAGAGCGCTTGCCCTTGGCGGTGGGCACCACATAGCTGAGTTTGTGGGCGCAATCGACCTGCGAGCTGTCCGCGATCTGTTTCAGGTTGAACTTGACGGTGACCTCGGCGGCTTTGCCGTGCTGTACACAGCCTGCGGCGGCGTCACTCAAGGCGCGGGCTAGCTTTTCGCGGAAGATGCCCGCGTCTAGGTCGTCTAGCAGGGCGTTGATGTCGGTACTGGTGGATTGAGTGGACATGATTGGTTTCCTCTATTACGTGGTGGTGTGGCCGTTAGGCCGTGGTTTTCGGTGTGGCGGTGGCCACATCGCGAAACGGGGTGGTGCTGTCCAGCATTGGCTCATTCATCGTTAGCCGCTTCGCGCTGGATTTTGATGTTGAGGCGGTTGGCGATGTAGAGCAGGCCGCGCTCGGTTACCAGCGTTTTGCCGTAGGGGCGTTCGGTGCCTAGGCCTGGGTTTTCATAGGCTTTCAGCTCTACGAACAGTCGCCCGGCACTGGTGTGTGGGCGGGTGCCAACGTTGCTAGCATCTAACATGCCTAAGGCGCGGAGTTGCTTGCATAGGGTGGTGCGCCCGGTGCCGAGTAGCGCGGCGGCTTCTTTGAGCGTGTAGCGCTTGCCGAGTACGCGGGCACCCTGTGGGAGTTGGGGGGCGTTCATGCGGCGTCTCCTGGTGGGGTTAGGAGGGCTTCTAGTTCGCGGGCTATGTCTTGAAGCTCGCTTAGTGCCTGCTCACCCATATAGAGGGCGCGGCCCGGTAAGCTTACGTACATCACCTTGCGGGCCATGTAGTTGCCTAATGCCGTATCGCTGAACAACATCACGTCGACATTGAAGGTGTGGACGTGGCCTGTGTACTCAGTAGATACGGCATAGGTGCCTTGCTGACTGATCGTGATCGCCAAGTCTTGGATGTAGGCCATAGCATCGCGGTGCGCCTGGGTAAGCACGTTGGTAGCGGGGAGGTGGGCGATAGTGCTCATGCCGCACCGCCTTGCGGTGCACGCTGATAGCGCGCCGCTTCTTCAGGGGTGAGCAGATAGATGGTGCGGGATTTTTTGCCAGCCAGGCGGGCGGCAACGCGTCCTGTGACGTGTTGCATAGCCTGAATGGCGATGTGGCTGTTACCTGCGGCCGGGTGCATGTACACCCGGCATGGTTGGGCATTGGTTTGCATCGTTGTCATAACTCCGTGGTGGGCGGCTATGACAAAATTAGTCTAGATGTTTTTATTAGTCAACAGTGCAGCTAATATTTTTTATTATATTTATTAGCTGCGTTGTTTTCGTTAGAGGTCGGTAAGCTTCCAGCGCGCTTTTCCTACGATAATCCAGTCTTCGCTTAGTTTGATGTAGCGAGGTTCAAAATGTTCATTAAGAGCTGAGAGGTATAGGTCGTCGCCTTCCCGCTTGATTTGCTTGAATGTGCCGGTGTTGGTTGATAAGCGTCTGGCAAAAACGTAATCCCCAAAGCACCAGTCTAGGTCGGGATCGATGATGACTTTTTCTCCATCGGAGAACTTAGGTTCCATGGAGATTCCTTCGATTCGTAGTGCGAACGCTCGTGGCCCGGTAGCACCAGGAGCATCAACCCATTCGTCAATTTCTTGTTTTTCGATAAGTTCTTCCAATTTTCCAGCGGAAGCCATGCCTATTACTGGCAACTTGGCTCTGACGTAGTTGATAGGTGTGGCATTGGAAGTCCTTTCCGCCGAATATTTTCCCGATTCTTCGGATAGATAAAGGGTGGGCATATCTCTTGATAGTCGCTCACTGACTTGGGCGGGGAAAAAGTTAAGAGCTTTGGATAGCTTAAGTAACGCTTCGATATTAAGCGGCATGCGTCCGGTCATGTACTGGCTTACTGCACTTTGACCAGCCCAACCACAGCGTTCAGCTACCGCCTCTTGGCTGAGCTTTTGCCCCTTCGCCTTAGCCTCACGTTTTCTTTGGGCGTAGATGTCCCTGAGTGCTGCTGACTCAATATCTACGATCTCGCGGGGGATTTTTTCAAGGCTATTAGTCATGAGTACAGCTTATATTTTGTAGTAGTCAGTTCAATTATATTTTCTAATATCTGTTGCTGTATAAAATTAGTTGGACTACTATTTTATCTGTGCTCAATCAGAGGGCTCTAAAATGCAGAGCGATCAAACATTAAAGGAATTTGTAAAGCAGCATTCGCAATTCACTGTTGCTGCGATGATGGGAATTACTCAAGGCGCCGTTTCGCAGATGATCCGAAGCGGGCGTGATGTTCGTGTTGCACCTGATTCGGAGAGTTCTAACGGCTACAAGTTTTATGAGATTCGGCCTTTAGGTAAAAGCAGCGAAGCCGCCTAACGAATCGTTAGAGGTGCTGGGTAAGCCTGCCCGAAAGCAGACTTCCCCAGCGGATGCCAGAGAGGGTCCGTCCACCACAGAAGAATCCCTCACTGGACTTTTTGCAACGCAAGAGAGCAAACCAATAAAGCCCCTTGCGCTACAGTTCCTACTATACACCACTAGGGAGCTGTTGCGCATGGCATAGGAACGGGAGTAATGCCATGAGTAAGCGCTGGCCCACGTCACGAGATCGCGCTGAGCGCGAAATTCTGCCCCTTAATTTATCCCTCTATCATGCGGCGCGTGATTACCCCGGCGGTGGCAAGGCGATTGCTGCTATCTACGGGGTGCCTGCTACGACTCTGCAGCATCGCTTAAATCCTAATGCGGATACGCACAAGCTAACCGTCGATGATCTTGAATATGTGCTGGAAGCGAGCCGCGATACGCGAATTCTTGATTCTCTCCTGGCACTAGTACCGGGCGCTCACTGGTTTGAATACGACGAGGAGAGTAGCGAGTGTAGCGAACAGCAGCTCATGGAGAGCGTGGCAAAGCTGAGCACTCAAGTGGGCAATTTGCTCACGCGTATTAGCGAACATCGCCGCGATGGGGTGTATCACGAGCATGAAGTGGCTGAGCTGAAAAAACTGAAATACCAGTTGTTTGGCTCAATCAAGGCGCTGGTCGTGGTTGCTCAGCAATTTGAGGGGGAGGTGCGCCATGGATAGGGCCGATATTGCGAACGATTACGTTGAGTGGCGGCTGGAACAGGTGCTGAATGCACGGCATCGACCAACGCCGGTTACCCAGCCCAGCCGATCAGAGTGCTTGCAGTGCGAGGAGGCGATACCGGCAGCACGCCGTAACGCGCTGCCGGGGGTGCAGTTGTGTGTTGAGTGCCAGACAGCGATGGAGGGGCGGTGATGTTAGCTACAAAAGCGCAGGAATTTATTCCAGCTTGTGAGCCTTTCCACTTGGGCTTGGGTGTTGAGATCGAGCTGCAACGAGGTGTCAATCTCGGCCACCAGGCGCAAGCCTTCTACCACGCCGATATCCTCGCCATGCAGCTTTATCAATCGATTGTCGAGCTCTTCATCACTCAGCTGCCGCATTTGACTCCAAAGTTCCGTATACATCTTGCGGCTAACCGCGGCATGCACCTTGGCTTCGGCTGGCTTGTAGACGATTTGAAGAATACTGGTGACCGTGAGCAGTACACCGGCAACGCTGGCCAGGGTTGGGCTTGCATTGAATATAGAACCTGCGGCACTGCTGAGACCTACGAGCGTGAACAGCGTCAATGCCAAGTCGGCATTGCGCGCGAGATTTCGGTAGCGGCTGAGAAGGCAAATGGCAGACCGTATTTCCCATTCCATATCATCACGGGTGCGGGGAACGCTTTGCTCTGTATCCATGTTGCCTCCTCAGGCTTTTTGCTAGTGACCTTTGGGAGGGTTAGGCGGTGGGCGCTTGGATGTAGGCACCTGAGCCTTACCCCGGTCAGTGTTGGGCGGTGGTGTATAAACCGGACGTTTGGGTGGATCCCGACGTTCAGTTGTCATGGGCACTCCTTGGTTTGTGTAGTGGGCTTGGTGTTCGCAACTCAAAGCTTACTTCATGACCATTATGAGTGCCCACCCTTTAGTGGTGGCGTTGCTGGGGAGGTTTCCCATGCAGCGTGATCTTTTAACGATGGATGAACTGCGCCTAGCGTTAACGCATATCCCCGCCGATGACCGTGATACGTGGGTGAACATCGGCAATGCCGTCAAAACCGAGTACGGTGATGACGGCTTTTTCGCGTGGGATGAATGGAGTCAGGGTGGTGATAGCTATAACGCGAAAGATGCGCAGAGTGTTTGGAAAAGCTTGCAGCCTGGCCACGTGCGGTTGGGTACCATCATCAAGTTAGCGGGTCAGCATGGCTGGAAGCGTGAGCGTAAGGAGATGACCGCTGCCGATCGTAAGCGCATGAAGGCTGAACAAGAGGAGCGGCGCCGTAAGGCAGCGGAAAGTGTTGAGGCCGATAAGGCGAAGCTGGCGAGAATGCAGCAGGCAGTTTCGCGGGCCTGTCAGCTGGTGATGGAGCGGCACTTAACCACTGAGGGTTCGGCACCGTATCTAACCGATAAAGGCGTAGGTGCCCATGGCGTGATGTTCGTTAAGCGAGCGGTGCTGGTCAGCATTGATGCGAAGGTGGAAGCGGCTAGCGTGTGGGTAGGCAGTGAGGTAAAGGATTTCTTTGATCAGTTGCCTAAGCCGCGCCCTGAGCATTTGCACTTGTTTCGACTGCGTGAAGGCGACACCATTTTGCCGCTTTATGATGGTGGCGGTGTGCTGTGGTCGCTGCAGGTGATTAACTCAAAAGGCACGAAGCTTTTCCCTAAGTTTGGGCGTAAGAGTGGCTGCTGGCATCGCATTGCTTGGCAAGAGCAGCCGGCCGTGATCGGCGTGTCGGAAGGTTACGCCACGGGCGCTAGCGTGCATGAAGCCATGGAGTGGCCGATGGCGGTTGCGCTGGATGCGGGTAACCTTGCGCGGGTGGTGCCCCAGTTGCGGGATCTTTATCCGCAGGCTGAGCTGGTGATCTGCGGTGACGATGATGTGGATACCGAGGGTAACCCTGGCAGAACCAAGGCTGAGGTGCTGGCATTTGAGTATGGCTGCCGCGCGGTATTCGCTGAGCTTGGCGAGGTGGCCTGATGCCGGATTGGAATGATCTACACGTTGCCCGTGGCCTGTGGGCTGTTCGTGACCAAATTAATGCGCAGTTGGCGAGCGCTGCTAATGATGAAGAACTCCCCCCGGCCCCCTCTGAATGGCAGCCCCCGGTGCCGCCGATGGCTGCTGCACCTACGGGGGGCGTGGGGGAGGGCCAAGAGTGGACGGCTGAAAGTGTTCACCGGCGCTTTGCATTGCTTGAAGGTGAGAAGCAGGTATTCGATTTAGTGAAACGCCGCCTGATTAAGTGGGGGGCGTTTGAGGCGTTCGTCTCTAAGCCGTTAGCTAAGGCATGGGTAGATCGGCACGATAAGAAGCTGATTGACCCGGATCAGGCAAGGCACCAGGTTGCCGAAACGAAGCTGGCAGGTAAGCAGAAGGCCGGGCAAGGCAAGCTGGGTATGGCCCCTACTGACCGTTACGTGTATTTAGACGGTACCCAAGAGATTTGGGATAGGCAGTTAAAGCAGCGGTTGCCTGCCCGTGCAGTGCAGTTGGCGTTAGGTGATGCGTGGTCGTTGTGGATCAACTCGACTGAGCGCCGCCAGATTCCCCATGATTGCCTGATCTTTGACCCGCGCATGACGCAAAGCCCAGGCGAGTACATTAATACGTTTGAGGGCTTGCCACTTGAGCCGATCGCTGAGCCTCAGCGGTGTAAATCCATTCAATACCTGATTCAGTGGCTGTGCAGTAACGATGCGGCCGCCACTCATTGGCTGACCTGTTGGCTGGCTTACCCGCTGCAGAATTTAGGCGCGAAGCTAGATACGGCCGTATTGGCCCACTCAACGATCGAGGGCTCGGGTAAGTCGTTGCTGCTTTCGGATGTGATGGGTGCGATCTATGGCATGTACTCAGCCACCGTGGGTCAGGCTCAGCTTGAGATGAACTGGAACCAGTGGCAGGAAAGTAAGTTGTATGGCGTATTTGAGGAGGTGGTCAGCCGCGACCAGCGTTATAACCAGGTGGGCAAGATCAAGCATATGGTGACCGGCAAGACGATGCGGGTGGAAGCTAAGTTCATGAATGGCTGGGAACAGGCCAACTATATGAACGCCGCGTTCCTTTCGAATGAGATTATGCCGTGGCCGATCAGTGAGCATGATCGCCGCATGCTGGTGATCTGGCCTGAAAAGACGCTACCCCCTGAGGCGAGCCAAGCGGTAGGTAAGGAGCTGGTGAACGGTGGCATTGAGGCGTTTTATCACTACCTGCTGACCTATGACACCGGTGACTTTGATGAGCGTACACGCCCACCTAAGACGCCTGCCCGTGAGCGGCTAGTCGCGTTGAGCCGTGCGAGCTGGGAGAACTTCTTAGTGGCATGGCGTGAGGGCATCTTGGGCGTTCCGTTCACTGTGGCCAGGACGCAGGATGTGCACGATCTCTATCTTGAGTGGTGCAGTAAGAACCGTGAACACACCATGAGTGAGACGAAGTTCTCGCTGTTCGTTAGTACTCAGGTGCCTAAGACGGACAAGCAGTATTGGTGGTACGACATGGACAACAATCGGAAGCGCTCGATCTTCTTCCTCCCCGACCCACCTGATGGGGTAGACCTCGGTGACGGTAAGAAGCTGGGTGCGCTGGTGAAGGCGTTCAGGGACCAGGCTTTAGAGGCAGGCTGGAACCCGGCTAGCTGGGATAAGTGCCAAGGGTGGATCAAGCCCTATGGCGGCTCGCCACTCGATTAGTGTCTAGGGTTGCTAGGGTATGTCTAGGGTCAATATTGCCAAGGGTAGACAATGAAAGCCATTATAAAACAAACGGTTATTCGTGCCTGTCTAGGGTGTCTAGGGTTGTACGCGCCCGCGCACGTGTACGTGCGTGATTCTATAAGTAGTTATCCACAACACCTTTTAAATTTATCCCTATAAGGGAAATACCCTAGACACCCTAGACACCCTAGACAGTATTAAATAAATAGCTGTTATTAATAAGATTTTAAGTGTCTAGGGTATGTCTAGGGTTAGCGGTAATTGATCTAGGGTTGAGAAGTGCCACCACCACGGAGCAAACCAATGATTAAAGCGATGGATGAATTACTAAAACATTGGGCCGATCAATGGAAGTGCCGGGCCATGCGGCAGAGCAGCCCGCTGGGAAAGCTGATGGAGTTCAAAGGCGTGATGCCTGACGGTGGCCCTAAGGGCAGCCGTGACCCGCTAGGGCATGGTGTGATCGATGATCTGGCTTGGGAAGTGTATGAGGGTGTCCAGTGTCTGAATAATGATCTGCAGGTATTAGCTTGGGAGCATTATCACGATGAAGGCTATAACGAGCATAAAGCAGAGCGCCTAGGGCTCACTGAACGCACTTACTACCACCGCCTTAACAGGTTGCACATTGAGCTTAGAGAAGTGTTGAGGAGCCGAAGCAGGAAGCTGAAAAGGGCTTAAAGGTTAATCATTTTGATGTTTGCCCAACTATGCCCAACGCATTAAAGAGTATTTTTGTTTGGCATTACAAGTCGCTTGATGCCATTGCAGTCGAGGTTCAAGATTCAGCTACTGTCTAGTAGATGCGCCTAACCCACGAAGCCCCAGCCTAACCGCTGGGGTTTTTTTTGTTGGGCGCTAGACAAATGAGCTCCCGTCCGTGGTGGGCGGTGCCTCGCATGACTCCGGTTATGCGGGGCATTTTAATTTTAGGAGGTAGGCGAATGGGCATGCGGTGGATTGATCACGTTAAGGCAGTGCCCCAACGGCCACCTCAGCGCCGGTCGGTAATGATATCGGCTGGGCATAGCGACACGGTGCCGGGCATCGTGGCGAATGGCTACAAGGAAGCGGATATCGTTCAGCTGTTCCGCGATGACGTTAGTGTGCGGCTGCGCTGCTTGGGTATTCAGCACGCGCTGGATGGTGAGCCGGGCGAAAACCTGCCGTTAGCTGAGGCTGTGCGGATCGCTAAGCAGTTTGAGATTGCTATTGAGTTTCATACCAACGGTGGTGGCCCTGGTGCTACCGGCGTTGAGACGTTATCCCGCGCTCATAACAAGCCGCTAGGTGCTGAGCTTTGCCGTGTAACGGCTGACCTGCTGGGCATCGCTAACCGTGGCGCTAAGCCTGAGAACGCTGGGTACCACGAGCGTTTGGCGTTTGTGTCTGGAGGTGGCGGCATCATCTTCGAACTGTTCTTCCTATCCAACGCTGACGATCTGCGACGGTTTAAAGATAACTACCAGGCGTTGGTTGATGCGGTGGCAGGCGTGATCGCGGACGCAGCGCGGGCGTGACCCTTACATTCATCAAACTATGAGTCATCCGATGCCGGGACGTGACCCTAACGTGTGGCAGGCAGTGCTTGCCTATATCGCCACTGCTTGGCCTCAGCTTTACGCCGCTGGCTTAGCATTTCTGGTGGGTATGCTGCGCAGTCTCCATGCGGGTAACCGCGTGAGCAAGAGTTGGTTGGAGGCAATGCTGTGTGGCTGCTTAACCCTCGCGGCGTTTCCTGTCCTTCACTACTTCGGGCTGCCGGTTGATCTAGCTGCTGCGCTGGGTGCTGTCGTTGCATTCAAGGGTACTGAGTGGTTCGGCAACCGTGCGGATGAACTCTACGAGAAGATCCTTGGCAGGTGGCTGAAATGATCACGCGCATTCTAGGAAATCTATCAGGCTGGGCAATCGCGGCGCTATTGGGTATCGCGATCTATGCGGGCATGCAGGCGCGTGGGTATGCCCTGCAGTTATCAGAGACACGTGGCGACTTAGTGAGAGCAGAAGAGCAGGCGGTGATCTTGCGTGAACACCAGCGCTGGCAGCGTGAGCAGATCGCCACTATGAGCGCTGTGCTGTCTGCACGCGATGAACAGCTGCAGCGAGACAATGAACTGGTAGACATGATGCGTAACACGGCACGGCAACTGGAGAGAGACGATGCGACTACACATGACTGGGCTAGTCAGCCTCTGCCTGCTGCTGTTAGTGACTGGGTGCGCGAGCTCACCACAGATAGTGACGGTGCCAGTGGTAGTGATGCCGGACGTGCCGCCGCACCTGCTAACCCCACTGAGTGAGCCGCAGCGTCGTACGTCTCATAACCGCGATCTGCTCCAGTTGCTGGCTGACTATGAGTCACTGCGCAGGCGTGCCAATGCTGACCGCGACTCAGTACACAAGCTGTTGATCAAGCCGGGTTCGGCAGGTGAGCAGTGAGTAACTACGACAAGCAGCGCGGTTCGTCTACCCAGCGTGGCTATGGGTACAAGTGGCAGAAGGCGCGTGAGGAGTATCTGCGAGAACATCCGCTTTGTGTGTTCTGCCAACGCCGTGGCAGGGTTACAGCGGCAACGGTTGTTGACCATATCAAGCCCCATAAAGGTGATCTCAAGCTGTTCTGGCGACGGTCGAACTGGCAGGGCCTTTGTAAGCCGTGCCACGACATCGACAAGCAGCGTTTAGAGAAGGGCGGCGCGTTACCAGGCTGCGATGCAGACGGTCAGCCCCTCGACCCGCACCACCACTGGGCTTAAGCCTTATTTTTGGCCTGAATTGATCGAAATGATAGCTTTTCTCATTTTAAAGAGGGGGCGGGTCAAAAGTTCAGGGCTTTTCGGCTCTAGACCGATACGCCCCCTTTTCTTGTGCAAGCGGGAAAAATGGGAGGGGGGTATATCGGTGTGGGGGTATCTGAAGACTAGCATTTCATCGGCTTAATGCCGACCACTTTTAATTTCTGGAGGTTTCCATGGCTGGCAACAAGAACTCCGGACGCCGCCCGCTGCCTGGGAACGTCCATATGCTGCGCGGCAATCCGAGTAAGAAGGGCGCGCACGATCTGCAAGACGGTGGCAACGCTCCCCAGTTGAAAGTTGAAGCGCCGCCATGCCCCGCGTTTTTGACCAAAGACGCCAAGGCAGAGTGGCGCCGCATCGTGAAAGACCTGGAAATTCTGGGGCTAATCACGAAGGTGGACCGCGCTGAACTGGCGGTTTACTGCCAAGCATGGGGCGATTGGAAGGTAGCGCGGGAGAACATCGCATTGCTGAAAGACAAGGGCATGGTCGAAGTGACCCCCAGCGGCTACAAGCAGATGAGCGCTTGGATGCAACTCGCCAACCGCGCTGAAGAACGCATGCGCAAAGCGGGCGATTCGTTCGGCTTGAACCCCAGCGCCCGGGCCAAACTGGGCCCTGGTACCGTAGGACAAGGAGAGCTGTTCCCCAATGAGCAAAAAGAAACCGCCGCCAAATACGGTCTGTGATGACCGGGCGACGGCCTTTGCTCAGGCGGTAGTTGATGGCGAGTTAATCCAAGGACCGCAAGTGCGCGATGCATGCGCTCGCCACCTGCGCGATCTGGAAGAAGGCGAAGCCCGTGGGCTTTACTGGGATTTAGAGTCAGCCCAGCACGCCATTGGTTTCTTTGAAGATGTGCTACGCCTCAACGGTGGGCGCTTCGAAGGGGAGCCGTTTCACCTGCTGCCCTGGCAGGCGTTCATTGTGGGCTGCTTATTTGGCTGGAGAAGTGCCGATGGTTGGCGTCGCTTCCGCGTTGCTTACGTGGAAACGGCGAAGGGCTCTGGCAAGTCACCGCTAGCGGCAGGTGTTGGCCTCTATGGCTTAGTGGCTGACGGTGAAGAGCGCGCCGAAGTCTATGCAGCCGCGACGAAGAAAGACCAGGCGCAAATCCTTTTCCGCGACGCGGTGGCCATGGTCGATCAGTCGCCACTGCTCGCCACGCGTATCGTCAAGTCAGGCGCGGTGGGCAAGGAGTACAACCTAGCCTTCCACAAAACGAGCAGCTTCTTTCGCACGGTGGCAGCTGACGATGGGCAATCAGGCCCACGGCCACACGTCGCGCTGTTGGATGAAATCCACGAACACAAAACACCGCTAGTCGTTGAGATGATGCGGGCCGGTACCAAAAGCCGCGAGCAAGCGTTGATCTTCATGATCACCAACTCCGGTACCGACCGGCTTTCGGTGTGCTGGGACTACCACGACTACGCGCTCAAGGTGGCCAGTGGAGCGCTGGAAGATGATTCGTTCTTCGGCTTCGTCTGCTGCCTGGATGAATTAGACGACCCCTTTGATAACGAAGAGTGCTGGTATAAGGCCAACCCTTCACTGGCGTATGGCATCCCCGGTTTGAAGTATCTGCGCGAGCAGGTGACCCAAGCGCGGGGCATGCCCAGCAAAGAAGCGACGGTTAAGCGCCTCAATTTTTGCATGTGGGTGCAAGCCGACAACCCGGCGATCAGCCGCGATGCCTGGCTAGCCACGCAGGATAAAGACTTCGACCTGGATAGCCTGCTAGGCCGCCGCTGTTACGCGGGCCTAGACCTATCAAGTACTCAGGATTTAACCGCACTAGTGCTGCTGTTTGAGCCGGTACCGGATGACCCGGTGTGGCGAATGATCCCCTACTTCTGGCTGCCGGAAGAAGGCTTGGCCCGGAAAGCGGAAAAGGATCGGGTGCCTTACACGCTGTGGCAAGAGCGGGGCTACCTGCTGACGACGCCAGGCAAGGCAATCAACAAACGGCACGTACTGCATCAGCTGTCAGAGATCGCGGCGATGTACGACCTGCAAGGCATTGGCTACGACCGCTGGCGAATCGAAGACCTCAACTCACTGATTGACGATGAAGGCGTCACGCTGCCGCCGCTGGTCAGCTGCGGCCAAGGCTTCCAAACCATGGCGCCGGCGGTGGATGAATTCGAGCGGCGCTTAATCAACGTCGAAATGCGGCACACCGGTCATCCGGTACTGACCTGGTGCGCGGCTAACGCGGTGTATCAGGAAGACCCCGCGGGCAACCGCAAGGTTGATAAACGCAAATCCACCGGCCGTGTGGACGGCATCGTTGCCGCCGTGATGGCTACGTCGCTAACGCTCGGCGTGCTCGAGGAGAACGAAGACCTCGACGACTTTCTCAACAACATGGTGATCGGCTGATGGGGCTACTAAGTTCAACGCGTACCTGGATAGGTAAGACGCTGAAGCTCACGGATGCCGGTTTTTGGAGCGCCTACTACGGTGGCGATTCGGTGACCGGCAAGAGCGTCACAGCGCAAACAGCGCTGCAGCTGTCCGCCGTTTGGTCCTGCGTCCGCTTGCTGTCTGAAACCGTTGGCACGTTGCCGATTGGGATATTTGAGCATGACGCCCGCGGTGGCAAAAATGCCGCCCGTGATCATTCGCTTTATCGGATTCTACATGACCAGCCCCACGCCAACCTCACGGCGGTTGAGTTCTGGGAACTGGTCGTTGCTCACATAGCGCTATGGGGGAATCACTACAGCAGGATCAGCCGCAACGGGGCAGGCACGATCGTGGCGCTTGAACCGCTTAACCCTGAGCACATGAACGACCCTGAGCCTGACGAAGACGGCAACCTGCAGTTTATCTACAACGGCCCCCATGGCCGCGAAGAGCTGACAGAAAAAGACGTGTTCCACGTCAAAGGGTTTGGCGTGAACGGCCGTGTGGGTATGTCGGTGATCGGCTTTGCCCGCAACTCATTTAGCATTTCAATAGCCACTGAGGAAGCCGCGGGTAAGACGTTTGCTAACGGCATGCAAACCGCTGGCTTTGTGCAAGCGGACAAGGTGCTGACTAAAGAGCAGCGTGAAAAATTCAACACCGCACTGAATGAGTTCACCGGCTCATCAAATGCAGGCAAGACGATGCTGCTGGAAGGTGGCTTTACTTACCAGCCCCTTTCGCTCAAGCCCGAAGATGCGCAGATGCTGCTATCACGTGGCTTCAATATTGAGGAAGTCTGCCGCTGGTTCCGGGTATTCCCCTGGATGATCGGCCACTCAGAAAAGTCGACCAGCTGGGGAACAGGGTTAGAGCAAGGCAACATCGCCTTTCTGACCTACGCGCTTCGCCCCTACCTGAGCCGGATTGAACAGGCCATTAAGCGGCAACTGCTAACCCCGGTAGAGCGCAAACGCTACTTTGCTGAGTTCAACCTGGAAGGGTTGCTGCGCGCTGATAGTGCCGGGCGCGCTGCGCTGTATTCGAGCTATGCCCAGAACGGTATCAATACCCGCAACGAGATACGCGCCCGGGAGAACTTACCCCCAGTAGAAGGTGGAGACGTGCTCACTGTGCAATCGAACCTAATCAACCTGGAAAGCCTGGGGCAACAAACCGGCGACCAAGCCGCTAAGGCTGCGCTAAAGGCGTGGCTGTTAGATGAGGAGCCACCCCGTGAAACGTAAGAATGCCGCATTAAAGATTCGAGACTTCGATCTCCAAATTAAAGCCGTCAATGATGACGGCTTTTTTTCTGGCTATGGATCGGTGTTCGGCGTGGTGGACAGCTACCGCGAAGTGGTTGCAGCGGGTGCCTTCGCTGACTCTCTCGCTGCCATCGTCACGCGTGGCCGCCCGGTGCCGGTGCTGTGGCAGCACCGGCAAGGTGAGCCCATCGGTGTGTACACCAAAATGGAAGAGGACGAACACGGCCTCTACGTCGAAGGGCGCCTGCTGAAAGACAGTGTGCGCCAAGCGAGTGAAGCCCACGCGCTGATGGCCGCCGGTGCCGTCTCTGGCTTGTCGATCGGCTACTACGTGCGTGACGACTCCTTTGATGAAACCACGCGTGTACGAACGCTGAAGCAACTGGAGCTAATGGAAATCTCGCTGGTGACTTTCCCAGCAAATGATGAAGCCCGTGTGGAGGCGGTCAAGTTTGCGATCGCTCACGGCACCGTTCCAACCCTACCCGACTTTGAGCGGTTCCTGCGTGAGGCAGGCTTCTCGAAGTCACAGTCAGCGGTCATCGCCAACCGCGGACTGAAGCACCTGCTCCGGAGTGAGTCCGAGGGCACGGATAGCAAAACCGACCCGGCGGATATCAAGGCCCTTGGCGACGTGCTAAGCGGCTTAAAGCTACCCACTTTTGGAGAATCCTAAATGAGCCACTTTAACCGCAACCTAGGCGGCGAGTTTGCGCGTAAGAACGCAGGCGGCACCCCTGAAGAGATGGATATCAAAGGGCTGGTCAAGGCGCTGAATGAGCGTGATGCCGAGATTAAAAAATTCTGTGAGAACGCGCAGAAGGAAATCAAAGACACCGGCAAACTCGCTGAAGATACCAAGGCTGCCCTTGAGCTGCTGGCGAAAACCGGCAGTGAAATGCAAGACCGGCTAACTGAGCTGGAGCAAAAAAGCAGCCGCCGCGGTGGCGAAAAAGCCAAGTCCAAAACCTGGGGCCAAAGCGTTGTAGAGGCTGAATCATATAAGTCTTTGGCTGAAGGTCGCTTGGGGCGTACTGGCCGTATTGAAGTAAAGGCCATCACCTCAGCGCCTGATGGTGAGTCTGCGGGAGATATGGTCGTTACCCAGCGCTTGCCTGGGGTGGTGACCTCTCCTGATCGTGTACTCACGATCCGTGACTTGATCATGCCGGGGCGCACAACCTCCAACGCCATCGAATACGTCAAGGAAAAGCTCTACACCAACAATGCGGCGCCGGTGGCAGAGAACACCCTGAAGCCAGAGTCAAACATGACGTTCGAGCTGGCGACAGCCAACGTTCGTACCCTGGCGCACTGGGTGCTAGCCACTAAGCAAATCCTGGATGATGCGCCTCAACTGGCGAGTTATATCGATGGTCGTCTCCGTTACGGTCTGGATTATGTCGAGGATGAGCAGCTGCTGCTTGGCGATGGTACCGGCAACAATCTTTATGGCCTACGCCCCCAGGCGACCACCTACGATCATGCTGGCCTAACCAAAGCCGGTGATACGCGTATCGATATCATCCGCCACGCGATTCTGCAGACGCGGCTAGCTGAGTACCGTGCGAGCGGCATTGTGCTACACCCGGCGGATTGGGAAGCCATTGAGCTGACTAAAACCGACGATAACGCCTACGTGTTCGCTAACCCTACCAACCAGACGCAACCGCGCCTGTGGGGCTTGCCGGTGGTGGAAACCACAGCCATGCCGGAAGGCGAGTTCATGACGGGCGCCTTCAATATGGCCGCGCAAATCTTCGACCGCGAGACCACCACCGTGGAAGTGTCCACCGAAGACCGCGATAACTTCGTGAAAAACATGGTGACGGTACGTGCTGAAGAGCGCCTGGCCATGGCGGTCTATCGCCCGCAATCATTCATCGCTGGCCCGTTCCCTGATACCAGCGGCGTTTAAGCGCTAATAGATAGCCACTCCAACAGCCCGAGGCAGGCCGGGGTAACCCGGCCTGATACTTATGAAAGTTACAGCACTTAGCACGTTTACTGGTAAGGCCGGTTTGATACGTGGCGGCTCACGTCCGGATCTTGATGAGGACTACGTCAAAGAGCTGGAGCGCAACGGCCTAGTCACTCGCCACGAAGTGAAGCCAGCTCCGGCAATGGAAACCAAGGCCGATCAAGAAGCGCAGGCAAACGCCGCTGCTGAACAGGAGGCGCTGAAGGCCAAGGCAGACGCAAACGAAAAAGCGGATGCAGAAGCTAAAACCAAAGCTATGGAAGAAGCCAAGGCGAAGGAAGACGCTGCTGCTAAACAGGAAAAGGCCACTAAATGATTGATCTCGGCGTCGTCAAACAGCATTTGCGCGTGGAAGGCGATCACGAAGATGCGCTGGTAGAGGTTTACCTCGCTGCCGCCGTTGATGCCGCCGAGCGCTATATAGGTCGCAAGCTCTACGTTGACCAAGTGCCTGAAGAGGAAGAGCAGGGCCTGGTCATCACACCTTCGATCACGGCGGCCATCTTATTGATCACCGGCCATCTCTATGAGAATCGTGAAGAGGTGGTCACCGGCACCATAGCAACACGGCTGCCCATGACCAGTGAATCACTACTCTGGCCGTACCGATTGGACATTGGACTATGAGAGCCGGACGCCTAAGAGATCGCCTAACCCTACAAGGCTACGGTGATGTAAAAGATGCCATCGGCGGTACCCGCAAAGCATGGTCGGATATCGGGGGCGTGTGGGCCGAAGTGCGCGGACTAAGCGGCCGGGCGTTTCTCTCCGCCAGCGCTGAACAGGCAGAGATCACCTGCGAAATTCTCATGCGGTACCGGCCTGATGTGAAAAGCGGCATGCGCCTGGTGCGGGGTGATGAGGTCTACACCATTGTCACGCCACTGCCAGACCCTAAGCGCCGTCAACTGCTCTGCATGTGCAGTGAAGGGGTGAAGCAATAATGCACACCAAATTAGATTTCTCTGGCCTCGCCAGTATTGAGGAAGATCTCAAGCTGCTGACCCGCGCCGAAAACGACCGAGTGCGCCGCCAAGGTGCCAGAGCAGGCGCTGGGGTAGTCCGCGATGAGGCCCGTCGGCGTGCGCCCAAGCTAAGCGGCAAGTTGTCTAAAAACATCATTGCCGTCACTGCCAAAGTATCGGAGAACAGTCGCGCCACAGCAGGGGTGCGAGTACGCGAGGAGGGTAAGGCCAACAATCCTAGGAACGCGTTCTATTGGCGGTTCAAAGAGCTAGGCACCTCAAAGATGCCCGCTACCCCTTTTATTCGTCCAGCATTTGACGCTACCGAACAGCAGGCGGGAGACGCCGCTGTTAACAAAATCCTCGAAGCGCTCGATAAGGTGCTGATGAAATGATCCAAGTCGAGATCTACCAAGCCATCGAAGCGCTGGCAGAAGGTCGCGTTCACGCGCTGGTCGCACCGCAAGGCACCGCAGTGCCGTACCTGGTGCACTCACTGCCCAGCCGCACAAGTGACGACACAATAGCGGGCATGGGGGCAAGCCGGGCAAGCGTTCAGCTAGACGCATACGCAGCTTCCCAGCTTGAAGCGGATCAACTGCTGGAAGAAGCAATCGACGCACTGGATCCATTAGACCCTGGCGAGCTCATGCAGCTGCAGGATTACGAAACCGATACAGGGCTCTACCGAGCAACGGCAGAGCTCACGATCTGGCACTAAGCCAACGCATGTATCACACCCCCGCCGCCGGCGGGTTTTTTTATGCCCAGGAGGCCACCATGGCACGTAAAGCAAAATACCTATTAACCGCCGGCACGATTGTGTGGGTAAGCGCAAATGCTGTTGCCGACATTACTGCCACGGTGGAAGCGGGAGAGCAGAAAAAGATCTCCACCACGGCGAAAGAACTCAGCTATACCGGTGGTCAAAAGTCTGACCTTGATATGACCGTGCTGGAAAGCGATGAACAGGAGATGGAGAACGGCCTGCGCGGCATGGGTGAGCTGACCATCAGCGGCAACTGGAAGCCGGAAGACGAGGGGCAGGACAGCCTGCGGGCGGCGGATGCCGACGACTCGCTGCGCCTGCTGAACATAACCTTCAAGTCAGGCAACACCGTTAAGCTGTTGGTGCAGGTTCGCCAGGATAGCTGGAGCATCGCGCAAAACGGCGTGGCTAGCGGTACGTTCAACCTTCGCGTGATCGGCAAGCCAGCGTATGAGCCTGCACCGACGCCGCCGGAAGGGGGCTAATCCATGGCAGCTAAGAAACAACCCACCGCCCTAGACCCCCGCCAGGCGCTGCTGCAGCCCTTGGCGGGGTACCGCCATAAAGAGATGGACGTGCCCACCAGCAACGCCAAAGTGATCGTGCGCGAGCCCGGTGGGGATGACTGGCTAATGTGGCAAGCCCAGCTTCAGGAAGTGGCGGGCGAAGACGTCAGCGAAGAGAACGCCGATGAAGTCGCCGTGCGCATCACGGAAACCAACGATCACACCCCAGAGGCTACGCTGCTGGTTCGTGTGCTGATCAATCCAGAAACCTACCAGCGCGTGTTTGAAGACGAAGATGTGCCCACGGTGGCCGCCAACTGGGGGCCGGTATATGGCCGCTTCCTGAATGCCGCGTTTGAGCTAGCTGGCATTGGCGGCGCCAAGCCCGTAGAGGACGCAAAAAAAAACTAACCGAGCAACCAGGGCTCATGTTTCAAATGACCCTGGCGCTTCGCTTAGGTAAAACCCTGGCCGAGCTGGCCGGGAACCAGGCGCCCATCACTGCTAGGGAGCTCATCCAATGGATGGCCTACGACCAGCTATCACCCCTCAGTGACCGGCGCGGCGACGTGCAAGCGGCACAGATCGCCACGGCGGTGTATCAGTCACAAGGCGCGAAGGTGGATTTTGAGGACATGCTGATTGATTGGGGTGGCAGCGACACCACCGAGGGCGTTGAAGACGATGATGCGCTGGAAACGTTGTTTGCGGCGTTGGCGGGGAGCTAGTCAAACTTAACTGAGTACGGTAGGTTTCCTTTTGGGATTGCTCAACGGGAAACGTTTAATGAATAAAATTCTTATTTCACTAGGTATGTTAATTATATTGGCAGGTTGCGCGGCGACCCCTAGTGAGCCTGACATACCTCTAAGCGAGGTTCGCCCAACACCTACATGTGACAATGAAGTTGATTGTGAAAATATGTGGGTAGCTGCTCAAAGCGCGCTGCAGTCGGTTTCAGGTATGCGTTTAGCTGTAGCTAACGACAATTTTGCACAGACATACCCAAGCACAAGAGTTGGCGTTTTGGATGGTCAGGTTAGAAAAGAGCGAACGGAAGAGGGGTATCGTTTTGTGGCTGCTTTTGGCTGTGGTGGCCATAGTTGGTGCAACAATATGCTGAACCTTAACTTGAGTGCTTTTAATGCCCAAGTATCAAGGGCTAAAGCGTTGTAGAAAACAAAGTCTCAAAAGACCCGCCACGGCGGGTTTTTTTACGCCTGGAGAAAAGTATGTCCTCAGCATCCCTTCGTGAACTGATCGTGCGGATCAGCGCTGACTCTAGTGTTTATCAGCGTGAAATGGCCCGTGCTTCACGTATGGGGTCTGACTACTACCGCACAATGGAAGGCGGCGCACGGAGGCAAGATGCAGCAGTTATGCGTAACAATCAGAACCTGCGGGCACTGAATGGACAGATGCTGGAAATTCGCAATACGGCTTTGCGTATGACCGGTGTGCTGGCCGGTGCGTTTGCCGCTGGCAGACTGATTGAAACCGCAGATGCTTACGGGCAAATGGCGTCACGCATAAAGCTAGCGATCGACAGCGAGCGTGAGTACGGCCAGGTGCAAGAACGGCTGCAGCAGATTAGCCGTGTGACCTATAAGTCGCTGATGGATAACAGTGAGCTATTCGTTAACTCGGTTGGCCCACTGCGCGAACTGGGCTTCGCCACTGAAGAAGTGCTCGACCTGACAGAAGCGCTATCTGCTGGCCTTGTGATCAGTGGTGCCAATGCCCAGCGCACTACCTCGCTGATTGATCAGTTTGGTAAGGCGATGGTAGCGGGCAAGCTTCAAGGTGACTCGTTCAATGCCGTGATCCAGAACGCGCCACGCTTGCAACAAGCGCTGGCGGATGGTCTGGGCATCAATACTCGCAGGCTTCAGGAGATGGCCACCGCTGGCGAGCTGACCGCTGATGTCGTAATGGGTGCATTGCAGCGTTCGCTGGGCGACCTTCGCCAAGAGCTGGACGAAATGCCCACTTCGGTAGAAGACGCTACCCAGGTGCTGAAAGATTCGTTCATGGTCTACATCGGCCAAGCCAACGACGCTCACGGTACCACCGCAGCGCTTGCAGGTGGTATTGAACTGTTAGCAGATAATATCGAGAACGTGGTGGCGGTAGCGGGAGTGTTCGCTGCGATGGGTCTGGGCCGCTACATGGGGGGCTTGGCCGTTAGTGCCACCGCTGCCGGTGTTGAAACGCTCAAGAATGCACGGGCACAAGTGGCATTCGCAGCAGCGCAAGAGCAGGCCGCTGCCGCTACAGCGCGCCGTGCAGCCGCGGAGTCTGTGGCTACTCGGCGTGAGCTAGGCCGTGCGCTTGCTGCTGAAAGGGTGGCACGTGGAACTGATCAACATTCAGCTGCTTTGGCGCGTCTGGGTGCTGCGCGATCAGCCGCAACGGTTGCATCAACCCAACACACCGCCGCGACTAATGCGGAGGCCATTGCTCAACAGCGGTTAGCCGCTTCCACCAGTGTGGCCAACCGCGCCAAGACGGTAGCACTAGCGTTGCTACCTGGTCCCGCTGGCTTAATCACACTGGCCGCCGGTGCCGCCGCTAGCTTCCTGCTGTTCCGTGATCGCACCGATGAAGCTGCTGCCTCGCTGCTGGATATAGAACAGCCAATGGAAACGCTCATTGAGCAGTTTCGCGAGCTCACGGTTGAAAACCAAAAAGCCGCGCTGATTCGCTGGGGCGATCGACAAGCAGAAGAAGCCGAGAAAGCCCGTAAGGCCATGGAAGGTATTCGCCAAGGGCTGCTAGGTGAAACCTTAGGCGAGATGGATGGCAGCACCGCCCGCGGTTTCTTTGACGAACTCAACGGTATGTTCGAGGAAGTGAAAGACGGCGCTCGCAGCATGGATAGCGTGCTGACTGAAGTGCAGGAGCGGTTCGGCATTGAAGACCGTGTGATGCGGGAGTATCGCCTGCTCGCTGCTGAGTTCTCTAGCGGTGAAGTGAGTGCTGAAGACTTCGCTACCCGCATCGAAACACTTAACGGCTTGCTAGATGAAACCGCAAATGCCGCTGGCCGTGCGGGTGCGGGGGTTGAGAATAACGCTCCCAGCGAAAAGACCTTACAAGCCTGGCAGCGCTACAACGACCAGTTGCGCGACCAGATCGCCAACCTACGCGACCCTTCCGCGATGGGTCAAACCAACCGCCGCCTGGATGCCATGGGGCCGGAAGTCAGCGATGTGATGCGCGGGTATACGCTGTGGCTTTCTGCCACTGCTGAACAGGAACAAGCCAGCGCCGATGCCCGCAAGAAAGCCGCTGAGGCAGCGAAAGACGCCGCACGCGATGGGCAGCGCAATGCAGAGCGCATCGTTCAAGCCTACCAGCAACAGGCGGAAGCGCTGCAGCGTCAAATTGCGCTGCATGGCGACAACAGCCGTGCCGCCGCGCTTCGCTACGATTTGGAAAACGGCAGCCTTCGTGAAATCAGCCAGGCCCACGCTGCCCACTTACTGCAGCTTGAAGAGGAGTTAACGACCCGCGACCAGTTGGCGAAGCAAGCCCAGGAAGCACAAGACCTAATGCGCTTTGAAGCCGCTGAGCGTGCCCGCTTGGCAGCCCGGGCGCAAGATATGGAAATCGACGTTATCGCTGTGGGCCGAAGTGACCAGGCAATCGAAGTAATGCGCGAGATCGCGACGGTTCGCCAACGCTACGCCGATGAAATGCGCGAGCTCCACCAACGCCAGGAAGACGACAGCACCCGTATTAGCGAATCAGCTTATGAGGAACGCCGCGAACTTCTGATGGAGTTAATGGAGGAAGAGGTTTCATTGGTTGAGCAAGCTGCCGCGCGTAAACGCGAAGCGGAAGAAAGCTGGCTGAGTGGGGCTAAGCGTGGCCTTGAAACCTATATGGATGAGTCACGTAATACTGCTCGCCAGACCGAGCAGGCAATGGTGAGTGCGCTTAAAAGCACCGAGGATCAGTTGTTTAACTTTATCTCTGCAGGTGAGTTCTCGTTTAGAGAGCTAGCCGCGTCGATTGTCTCGGATCTTGCCCGTATCGGCATCAGAATGGCGATGAACCAAGCGTTGCAACTTGCGCTGGGTAAAAGCTCTGAGGCGGCGGCCATAGCAGGCGCTGTCACAACAGGCACCAGTATGGCAGCCGCTTATGCCCCGGCAGCGGCAATGGCATCGCTTGCGTCGTTTGGTGCGAACTCAGCACCGGCGATGGCTGGTATTGCTTCTACAGCGGCGCTATCTAGCACGTTAGCGCTGACTGGGTTTTCAGAAGGTGGTTACACAGGGCCTGGGGGGAAGTATGAGCCGGCGGGGATCGTGCACCGCGGTGAAGTGGTGTGGAGTCAAGAAGATGTACTACGTGCAGGGGGGTTGAGCACCGTCGAAGCGCTGCGAAAAGGTATGAATGGTTTTGCGCGGGGTGGTGCCGTGGGCACGAAAGCCCCCGTTTTATCCGGCCAAAAAGCGGCTAGTGCCGCACCTGTTATCAATGTTGATGCGCGTGGTGCAACCAATCCCGCTGATGTCCGTGAGCAAGCCCGGCGGGGGGCAGAGGAAGGCTATCGGCTTGTCGCTGAGGACTTTGCGAATAACGGTTATCTACGTCGAACTTTGGGGGTATGAGCATGATTGAATGGCCTAGCGAGCTGCAGCCCTCGACGATGGACTGGGGGAGGTCGTTTAATTCATTCGCTTTCACCAGCCCATTTTCACAGTCTCAGCAGATCGTTTCTAAGCCTGGTGCGTTCTGGCTGTGCTCAATGACTTTTAGGAATTTGAAGCGGGATAAAGAGCGGGTACTCAGCACGTTTTTAGGTTCCTTGCATGGTATGGCGGGTACGTTCCGGCTGCGCCCGTGGACGCGCCCTCCTGGGCCGCTTGTAGGAAATGCGGTTGTTGATGGTGGTGGGCAAGCAGGCGCTCAGCTTATCACTCGCAATTGGAATGCTAGTTCGCTGGTATTGAGGCGTGGTGATTACATCACCGTGAACGATCAATTGCTTGAAGTGCTGACAGATGTTTCAAGTAACGCGCAAGGTATAGCGGTGTTGCCAATTTCGCCTTGGCTTCGCATGCCTCCGGCTAACGGTGCAACGGTTAACTACCAGCAGCCCTACGCGGTGATGCGCTTAACGAGAGATGATACACGGCTGACGGTTCAGGCGTTGATTGCAGGCGGTACGTTAGAGTGTAGAGAGGCGTTCTAATGCAGGTATTTCCATTTAGTGACTCAGTCGTTGAAATGTTAGCAAAGCCCACTGTGCGTTTGGTGTATGCCGCTGAACTCGACTTTAAAGACGGCATGGCTCGAGCGCATACCGGGGTAGGCCCGATAGTGATTGATGGGCATACCTATGAAGGTGTCGGCAACTTATCAAGTGTTTCACGGGCAAGAGAGCAGTTAGATAGTGGCTCGCCTTCTTCGGTCACGTTGACGCTCTCAGGCCTAGATGCACCAACAGTGGCAGCAACACTGCAGGACCGGTGCCGCGGTCGGGCTGGTAAATTGATGGTAGTTGCTTATGACGAGGATGGTTCCTACGCGGCAGACATTCTATTCAGCGGCAAGATGGACGCGGCGAATATGAGCTATGGCGGCGCCGATGACGAGAACGCCATTAGCGTGACGATCACTGACAGGATGGTGGACTGGCAGCGCGGCGGCACCGAGCGCTGGACAGACGAGAACCACCGCTCTCGCCACCAGGATGACCGCTTTTTCTTTGCCGTTGCCCAGCTATCAGACTGGCCCATCTATTGGGGAGCCAAACGCGACGCGCCTAATTTCACGTACAGGTAACCCATGCGCTATAGAGACTGGACTACCCAGCTACATACCCAGATCAAGGCCGCTTCCGAGCGGCCTTTTTCATGGGGTGAGTTTGACTGCTGCCTGTTCGCCGCTGACTGCTGCATCGCCATTTGTGGCGTAGACCCTGCCGCCGATTACCGTGGCCGCTACACCACAGAGATTGGCGCAAAGCGGGTGCTGCGCAATATCCACGGCAGTTTGGAAGGTGCATGGGACGCCCACTTTAAACGCGTGCGAATCAACATGCGTCAGCGCGGTGATGTGGTTTTGTTTGATAGCGAGCACGGGCGCTGTGTCGGTGTGGTGTGGGCGAACGCTATATGGGCTGTCACCGATGAAGGCGTGCACCGCGTGCGCGCTGAGCCGCTAATCTGCTGGAGTGTCGGGAATGAGTAGCGCAGTTAAAGCGGTCACCAAAGTCATTAACATCGTCGCCAAGCCGCTACAAAAGTTGTTTGGCGCGCTCATGCCCAAGCCGCCCAACGTCGGCGCGACAGCCTCGGGCAATGAATTAAAGCAGATCATCAGAAGCTCCAAAGAGCCCGCCCGCTACGTGTTCGGTCGCACCGGTACCGGCGCCTTGCTCGCTTGGGCGCAGGAAGAAGCGGGCGAGCAAGACGAAGGCGAAAAGCTGCACCTGGTGTATGTGCTAACCGAAGGCGGCATTCACGGCATTGATGAGATCTATGTTGATCAAGAGTCGATCAACTCGCCGGCCGCTGCTGAGCTGATCGAGTACGAAATTCACAGTGATCCAACAACGCCTAATGCCTACATGCTGGAGCACTCTCCCGATTGGCGTGATAGCCAAATCGGCCGCAACCTTACGTGGGTGCGCGTTACGCTCAAGTATGACCCTGAGTATTTCGCCAGTGGCATACCTGACCTGCTGTTTGAATACCGTGCTTGCAATGACATTTACGACCCGCGCACCGAAACCAGCGGCTACAGCAACAACGCTGCGCTGGTGATCCTGTGGTACGTCCGCCACCGGCTGCGCGTGCCCGATGATGAGATCCTATGGGACACGTTCATTGATGCCGCCAACGTGTGTGATGAGATCATCACAAACCCAGATGGCAGCACCGAACCCCGCTACACCGTGTCCGGAGGTTTCAAAGCCGACGAACGTAAAGACCGTATTCTCGCCGACTTGGAAGCCGCGTGCGCGGGCTCCCTGATTCGAGTGGGCGGTAAGTTCGGCTTGCAGGTGGGCGCCTACTATGGCCCCTATGAATTAACGATTGATGAAGACATGGTGATTGGCACCGTCACCGGGCAAACCGAAGTCAGCCGCGCCGATGCCGTGAACACTATGCGCGGCAAGTTCATCGACCCCGAGCAGCGCTGGACAGAAACCGACTACCCCGCGGTCAGCGTTTCCGAGTGGATCACCGAGGACGGTGAAGAGATCGAGGACACCCTCGACCTGCGTTTTGTCAGCAGCCCCTACCAAGCACAGCGGCTAGCGAACATCGCGCTACGCCGCAAACGGGCAGGTGGCCGGCTAGAACTGCCCCTGAACTTCCGTGGCTACGCCTGCCGCCCCGGGCGGGTAGTGCAAGTGGATCTGCCCACGCTGAATATCAGCGGAGAGTTTCGCGTCGTTGATTGGGATTTCAGTGGGGAGAGCGGGTGCAAGGTCTCGCTTGAGCAAGAAGATCCGGATATTTACGACGACGCCGTAGGCCAGCCCTACAACCCGTTTGGCTTTATCCAGCTGCCCGCCGGTGGCATCGGTTCGCCCACCGGCCTGCAGTATGTACTCCAGAACATAGGCGAGGTGATTCAAGGCCGCCTGGTGTGGAACCCAGTAGACGCCGCGCTACATTACAACGTGGTAATCAAGCGCGATGGCTTGGCCATCCAATCGGCGCAAGTGCCCAGCGGTGTAGAGCGCTGCGACGTGGGCGGGCTAGAGGCGGGCAACTACACCGCTGAAGTGCGGGCGCGTGGGCGGTTGGGGCAGTCCGGCCCTGCTGTGATCAGCTTCAATATCAACGTACCGCCGATGCCTGATAGCGTGGGCGTTTCCGCCGCGAATGACAGCATCACGCTAACGCCACGGCTCAGCGGCGACCATGGGCGTGTCGAGTTTGAATTTCGCTGGCATCCAACACCACTGCCACTCAACCAGGTGGCGGCTAGTGCCGAGTACCTAAGCATTGGTGCGAGCTACACTCACACCGGATTAACGTGGGGCACTGACTACCACTACTACGTGCGCAGCGTTAACGCCTACGGCACTAGCCCCTGGCTGTATGTGCCTGCATCTACTACGTCAGATGTCGGTCAAATCGTTAAAAACCTCACTGGGCAAATACGCGAATCCCACCTCTACCAAACCCTCAGGGAGGAAATTGAAAAAATTTCGGCCCCCGAGTCTATCGATGGGTCTGTCGCACAGCGATTAGCGGAAGAGGCCGCTGCCCGTGCTCAGGCTTTGGCAGCGGAAGCGCAGACCCGCGCAGCTGCACTGTTAGCGCTGAGTGAAGACCTGGACAGCGAGAGCCAGGCTCGTGCTCAGGCTTTGGCAGAGGAAGCCCAGACCCGCGCCGATGCGCTTAACCAGTTAGGGCAGCTGTTAGATGCAGAGGCCCAGGCACGTAGTGCAGCGGTCGATGAGCTGAGCGACGATCTATCAGAGGAAGCGCAGACCCGTGCCGACGCGCTGCTGGCTATTGGTGAACAGCTAAATGCGGAGTCTCAGGCTCGTGCTCAGGCTTTGGCAGAGGAAGCCCAGACCCGCGCCGCTGCGCTTAACCAGTTGGGTCAGCTGTTAGATGCAGAGGCCCAAGCCCGTAGTGCGGCGGTCGCTGCCGTCAGTGAGGATCTCTCTGATGAGGCCCAGACCCGAGCGGCTGCACTGTTGGCTATTGGGGATCAATTAAACGCGGAGGCTCAGGCGAGAGCAGCGGCTATACAGGCGGTCAATGATGGGCTAGCTGCCGAAGTGCAAGCGCGTGCGACCGCTGTAGCGCAAGAGGCGCAAGACCGCGCAGAGGACGTGGCTGCCCTGAGTGAGGATATTACAGCAGAGCAAACGGCTCGCGCCCAAGCGTTAGCCGGTGAGCGAGAGGCCAGGATTGCGGCGCAGGATGAAGAGCGTAGCGAGCGGATTGACAGCTTTCAAGCGGAAGCTGCTGCTCGTGCCCAGGCAATTGCCGAGGAGACCCAAAACCGGACGCTGGCATTAACAGAGCTCAGCGAGTCGGTAGAGACCGAATTTGGCCTATTTGGCTCGCAGTTAAACATTATCGCCGCAGCCTATGATGCGACGGCAGCGTCTATCTATACGCTGACGAACATTCGCATTAATGACGCTGAAGTGGTGGCCACCCGCATCAACCAGCTTAGCGGTCAAGTCGGCAACAACGAAGCGCTCATACTGGAAGAGCAGCAGATCCGTACCAACCAGGTCAGCTCACTGGCGACACAGGTCGGCATCTTGTCCGCTCGCCTGGACTCTCGCCCATCCGTTAACAGTGGGTTTGAGCCTGGCTCGGATTTTGACAGCTGGGCGGAAACGAGTGGCCACGGTATATCGCCTGTTACCACCGGGGTTTATAGCGGACTACAGTCTGCGCTTGTTCAATCTACAGGAGAGCCTGACTTTGAAACGGGCGGCGTGCGTCGTGTTATAACCGGCGACACCGCCGTCGAATTTTCAGGCAACGAAGTTCGCGTTGCTGTCTATGCGAAACAGCCGGAGGTGGGGGCAGCGGCAGAGTTCGCGCTGGCTTATCACGTCGCGGGCCAGGTCACTGAGTGGCATCGATTTACCCCTGGCGCAGAGTGGTCATTCTTTGATGTTGTTGTCGATGTGCCTGCGGGCACTGAGAGCCAAGAGCACACGATCGTCGTTTGGGGTGATACGTCAGGGTCTGGACTAGGCGTTGAGCTGGATAGGCTGCTGGTTACGTTCGCTGAGACGGACATACCCGAGGTCACTGCCGCTATTGAGCAGATTCAGCAGGCGCTAGTCGATCAGCAGCATGCGGTGGCGCAACAGTTGACCGGGTTTGAGTCACAACTTGCCGAGAACGATGCCTCACTGCAAGAGGAAATCACTGCCCGTACCACGCTAACCGATGCGTTCGCCAGCAATATTCAGGCGCTGCAAGCCTCGACACAGCAGAACGCCGCGGCGATCACCGCAGAGCGTGAGGCATGGACAAGCGAGACCGCCGCGCTGGCCAATAGTGTGGACACCCTTGACGCGGCTATTCAGGGCAACTCAGCGGCGATCGTTGAAGAGTCCGAGACCCGAGCCAATGAG
>TARA_R110001583_G_scaffold52359_5_pt1 | contig 49787 bp, 33 predicted proteins | sample TARA_R110001583 | Tara Oceans TARA_R110001583 (sample SAMEA4398432) | marine metagenome | biome: Polar Biome; feature: [MES] marine water layer (ENVO:01000295) within the mesopelagic zone...; material: water (ENVO:00002006), including particulate matter (ENVO:01000060) such as...... | reverse complement strand
CTCCAGCATCGCCTCGAATCGATTGTCTTACGTGTTTGACCTGCACGGCCCCAGCATGTCGCTGGATACCGCTTGCTCGTCCTCCATGGTGGCCTTTCACCAGGCCTGCCAGTCGATTCGCAGCGGCGAAACCAGTATGGCGCTGGCGGGCGGCATTAGCCTGCACCTGCACCCCTATGGCTTTATCATCTTCTCTAAAGCCAGCATGCTTTCACCCACTGGCCGCTGTCAGGTATTCGATGAGGCGGGTAATGGCTATGTGCGCTCGGAAGGTGGCGGCATTTTCCTGCTCAAGGATTACGACCAAGCGGTCGCCGACGGCGACAATATTATTGCCGTAGTGGCGGGCTCGGCGATGAACACCGATGGCCACAAATCTGGCCTAACCGTGCCCAACCCCAGCGCCCAAATTGACCTGATGAAGCGCGCCTATAAACAGGCAGGTATCTCGCCAGACGAGATCGACTATCTGGAAGCCCACGGCACCGGTACCGCCGTTGGCGACCCGATTGAAACCCGCGCGATTGGTGAAGCACTTGGCCAGCAGCGCAAAACGCCGCTACTGATCGGCTCGATAAAGAGCAACCTGGGCCACCTGGAAACCGCCTCCGGCGTAGCGGGTCTCGCCAAGGCGCTATACAGCATTCAGCACCGCGAAGTACCGGCCACGATTGGCATCCGCAAACTCAATCCGCGCATCAAGTTTGATGAGTGGAATATCTCAGTGGTCACCAAAGGCCAGCCGCTGAAAAAACAGGGTCGCTTGGTTATCGGCGTGAACTCCTTTGGTTTTGGCGGGGCCAACGCCCACGTTATTTTGGAAAGCCCGCCCGAGCGGACAAAACTTGAGCCACAGGCGCCAGAATCACCGCTACCGATTCGCCTTAGCGCCCGCAGCGAAGCAGCGCTCAGCCAAAGCGCCGAAACGCTCGCCAACTACCTGCGCGAGAACGACTTACGCGCAAATAACGGCACTCGCTTCTACGATATCGCTTATACGCTGTTCCACCACCGTGATCGACATAGCCATGGCGCGCTGCTGTTTGCGCAAACGCCAGAAGAAGCCGCCACGCAGCTCAGTGAATATGCTGCCGGTAAAACAAATAGTGTCACCGCAATTGAGCGCTTGCCCAAAGCGGTCGGCCCAGTGTTTGTTTACGATGGCAACGGCTGTCAGTGGGAAACCATGGGGCGCGACCTGCTCAGCGATTCGCCAGTGTTCGCCGCGGCGGTTGATCGCGTCGACGCACTCTTTCAGCAACAAGGGGATTTCTCGCTACGCGCCGAGCTGGAAGGCCGCAATGGTGAGAACCGTTTCCCGCTAACCGAGATCGCCCAGCCAGCGCTGTTTGCCCTGCAAGTGGCGCTTACCGAGTGGTTGCGTGAGCAAGGCCTTACGCCCACCGCGGTCTTCGGCCATAGCGTGGGTGAAGTGGCGGCCGCCTGGGCCAGCGGTGCGCTGAGCCTGGAAGATGCGGTCAAAGTGATTTACTACCGCAGCGACTACCAGGGTAAAACCCGTGGCCTCGGCGAAATGACTGCGGTGGCCATGAGCGCTGACGACATCGCCGCGTGGCTCGAAAAGCCCGAGTTCAATCAGGTATGCCTGGCAGGTATTAACAGCCCGAAAGGCATTACGCTGGCGGGCGATAGTCAACAGTTGGGTGCTCTGGAAACCGCCCTGGGCGAGCAGGATGTTTTTGCCAAACGCCTGCCCCTGGACTACGCCTTCCACAGCCCCGCGATGGACAGCATCCAAGCAGGGGTCATTGACGCGCTGGCCGATATTACCCCGCGTGCCACGCAGATCCCCTACTACTCCACCGTGACCGGCGCGCTGAGTGACGGTCTTGAGCTGGATGCCACCTACTGGTGGAAAAACATTCGTGAGCCGGTGCTATTTGACGCCGCCGCTAGCGCGCTTATCGAGCAAGGTAATAATGTCTTCGTAGAGATTGGCGCCCACCCCATTCTGCGCCGCTACCTCAATGAGACACTGCGCCAGCTGGAACGTCCTGGTTTGGTATTCGGCACCATTGAACGCCACAAGCCTGGGCTTGAAGGCTTGCAGCACTGCTTAAGTCAACTACTGTTGAGTGGCCTTAACCTGGCTAGCCGCCACTTGCCGGTGGTGGGTCAGCGTGTGCCGCTACCACGCTATGCCTGGCAACGCAGCCACCACTGGGTACACGGCACCACCGACAGCCAAGGGTTGCTTTCACGCTATTATCAGCACCCGCTGCTGGGCTACCCGTTAGCACAGCACGAACACACCTGGGAAAGCCAACTCGACACCCAACGCCAACCCTGGCTGGCCGACCATGTGGTGGGCGAAGGTGCAGTGTTCCCCGGTGCCGGTTTTGTAGAGCTCACCTTGGCGGCGGCGCTGCAGCTAAAAGACAGCCCGCTGCTGGACATCGAAGAGCTGGAAATTCGTGCCCCATTACTGCTGGATGGTCCCCATGGCCGCACCATGCGGCTTAGCTACCTGCCGGAAGATGGTCGCCTGGAGATCCACTCCCGCGAACCGGCCACCGGGGTAGAGTGGCAGTTGAATGCCGTGGCCCGCACCATGCGTGAAAGCCGCGGCTTCCTGCTCAACCGCCCGGCGCCGGTGATGCCTACTCGTGCCCCGGACTACACGCTGGAAGATCACCTGGAGATGGCTGAGCGTATCGGCCTGCACTACGGCCCCGCCTTTCAGGCCATTTCCAGAGGCTGGATTGAAGGCGATGCGGTGATTGGTGAAATCGCCCTGTCGGATGAAGTCCAAGCACAGCTCAGCACATTGCATGTGCACCCCGGCATTCTGGATAGCGCCTTCCAGATGTTTATCCCGCTGCTTGCGCAACATAGCGAGTTTGCCGCCCAGCTCGCCTTTGTGCCGGTTCGCGTGGAGCGTATTCAAGTCAACACCCAGGCAGGCGTGCCGGTTCTCGCCCGCGCCGTGATGGGCAAGCGCGCACCGCACTCCTTTACCGCCGATTTCGAGCTGTATGACGCCGCCGGTAACGCCGTTGCAGTACTGAGCAAAACCCGCTTCAAAGCAATTCGACTCAACCGCGCCCATCACCAGCACTTCAGCTATTTGGATGTGGAACTGACCCCGGCGCCGCTACACGCAGAACCGCTGGCACTACCTGCCGATGCGCTTGCTCGCCTTGCAGATATTGCCAACGTTTACAGCGAAAGCACCGGCCAGCGTTACGGCAACGAAGTCGCTCCGCTGCTCGACAGCCTTAGCGACGCCTTTGCTCAGCAGAGTCTCGGCGTCGAAAGCGAAGAAGCACAGCACTCGCCGGACGTTATCTGGCAACTGCTGGTGCAAGACTACCCCGACTACTTTGCGCCCATTCACCTGGTGGGCCGGTTAGGGCTTCACCAACAGGCGCTGCGTAGCGGCACAAGTGACCTGGAAACCCTGGGCATTAGCCACGACCACCTGGCACGATTAAACCGTGTATTAGTGGGCGAAAGCGGCTGGCAAGCGTTGGCAGGCGAGTTAGCCGAGTTAATCGATGCGCTGATCGCAGAGCTCCCTGCTGGGCAGCGTTTGCAACTGCTCGAAGCAGGCCCCAGCGCGCCAGCATTGGGCGAACGTCTGCTGGAACGCAGCGCTCAAGCGCTGTATCACGACCTTACCCATTACCGCGTGATCACCACTCTCGACAGCACGCGCCATCAGGCGGAACAGCTGCAAGAGCGTTTCCCGCTGATGGATATGCAGCACCTTGACCAAAACGAGTTTGCTGCGTTAACCGCCCCCATCGGCGTTGAAAAGGCCCAAATAGCGTTCGTCAGTGTGGATATCACCCACCCGGCCGCGACACGTCAGTTAATCGAAGCATTACCTGAGCAACTCGCTCCAGGCGCCCAGGTCATGCTGATTGGTATCGCCCCGAGCCGCTGGCTGGATGATCTGTTGGCCACGCCCGGCATCGATCAAACCGCTCTAGAGCAAGATACGCTCATTAGTTGGCTGAACGACCAGGGCTTTGTGGTCTCCGCGCCAATGGCGCTGGAAGAGAGCGACAGCGGCGCCTACCTGCTCCACGCTCACTACCCGTTAGCAGCGGCAGGCGACGAGTCCACTACAGTTCAACGGCGTCACTTGGTAGTCGCCGACCACAGCAGTGAAGCGCTGGCGGCCAACCTGGTCGAGGCACTGCAACAACTGGGTACTTCGGCGCTGCTCAGCGTTAGTCAGAGCGAGCCCGCTGAGCTGCTGGCTCATGCACTGTCTCAACCTGAACTAGCTCAACCTGAACTGGCTCAATCCACACCTGATAACCAGGGCGAGCTAACCCTCAATGTGATTGACCTGCGTGGCCTGGGCGCGAACAGCACTGAAGCGCAAACCGCCCGCTGTAATCACGCTCTGCAGTGGACACTGGCCTTAGAGCAGCACTCGCTTGCGGCCTCCTTGTGGTTGGTGACCAACGGGGTAAGCGCTCTATGGCAGGCAACGTTACCCGCCAGCGCGACAGACACCCCTGGCGATGCCGCCCTGTGGGGCTTTGGCCGCTCGCTGGCCAACGAAGCCGTCGGCCATAGCGTCTACCTGCTGGATATACCGGCAACGGTCAGCGAGCCTGCGTTACACGCCTGGGCCACCCTACTGACTCAACCAGACAGCGAAAACGAAGCGCTGATCGATAACCAGGGTCACCGCTTTGCTACGAGGCTGCGCACCCTGCCCGCGCCGCACCCAGCTGCCGCAGGGCAGACTAATGAGCAGACCAAACAGCCGCATCAGGCGATGTCACTGGGCTTTGCCATGCCCGGCCAACTGCGCCAATTAACCTGGCGTCCGCGCCCGTTGCCACAAGTCAGTGCCGACGAGGTGGAAATCAGTGTTAAGGCCACCGGGCTTAACTTTCGCGATGTGATGTACACCCTGGGCCTGCTCTCCGATGAAGCGATAGAGAACGGCTTCGCCGGCCCCACCCTGGGCCTTGAGTTTTCAGGCGTGGTAAAGGCCGTGGGCAGCAACGTCACCCACGTGACTCCGGGGCAAGCCGTGGTTGGCTTCGGCCCTGCCAGCTTCAGCGACAAGGTCATTGCCAGCCAGCACGCCGTTGCAGCGCTGCCGGAAGGCATTAGCTTTGCCGCTGCCGCCACGATCCCGACGACCTTCTTCACGGTCTACTACGCGCTCAAGCATCTGGCACGAGTAGAGCCCGGCGAAAAAATCCTGATTCACGGCGCCGCAGGCGGCGTGGGCATTGCAGCGTTGCAAATCGCCCAATGGCTGGGGGCGGAAATTTACGCCACGGTGGGCTCCGAAGAGAAGCGCGACTTCCTGCGTCTGATGGGCATCGAGCGGCTCTATGACTCGCGCTCGCTCACCTTCGCCGAAGAGATCCTGGAAGACACTCAGGGCGAAGGCGTGGATGTGGTGCTCAACTCCCTGGCCGGGGAAGCGATCAACCAGAACCTGCGTGCACTGCGCCCGTTCGGCCGCTTCCTGGAACTGGGTAAACGCGACTTCTACGAAAACACTCATATTGGGCTGCGACCGTTCCGCAATAACCTCAGCTATTTCGGTATCGACTCCGACCAGCTAATGAAGGTGCAGCCTGCGCTGACACAACGCCTGTTTGGCGAGATGATGGCGCTGTTCAACGACGGCACCTTGAGCCCGCTGCCGTTTACCTCGTTTAGCCACACTCAGGTAATCGACGCTTTCCGCTATATGCAGCAGGCGCGCCAGATCGGCAAAGTGGTGGTGACTTATGAACAACCCATCGCGCCACCCAAGAACGAGGTGTTGGGCACGGCAGCGATGCAGCTCCCCGCAGATGCCAGCTACCTGGTCTCCGGCGGCCTGGGTGGTTTTGGGTTAAGAACCGCTCAGTGGCTGGTAGAGAAAGGCGCGCGGCAGTTGATCCTGCTCAGCCGCAGCGGCCCCACCAGTGAAGAAGCCCAGGCAGCCATTGCATCGTTTGAACAGCAAGGCGTTACGGTACTCGCCGCCGCCTGCGACATAACCGACCGTACTGCGCTGGCCGATGTGCTGGAGCGCGCCAAGGGTGAACTAGCACCACTGCGGGGCATTGTGCACGCCGCCACGGTGATCGACGACGGCTTGATCCGTAACCTGGATGCCGAGCGCATTCAGAAAGTGTTAGCGCCCAAAATCGACGGCGCCCGCCACCTTGACGCACTCACCCGCGAAACGGAGCTGGACTTCTTCGTGCTCTACTCGTCGGCCACCACCCTGTTCGGCAATCCCGGCCAGGCAAACTACGTGGCCGCCAACCACTGGCTGGAAGCGTTTGCTGCCAATCGCCGTGCCGCAGGGTTACCAGCCACCTGTGTACGCTGGGGCGCCATTGAAGATGTTGGCTTCCTGGCCCGCAATACTCGCACCCGTGATGCGCTGCAAGAGCGCCTGGGCGGTTCCGCGCTACGTTCGGATGACGCGCTGAAAGTGCTCGAACAGATGCTGCTGGCCCCTGGGCCAAGCCTAGGTGTGCTGGAACTAGAGTGGGGCGCACTTGCTCGCTTCCTACCCACGGCCGAAGCGCCGCGCTTTAACGAAATTGCCCGCGCCAGCGATGACGACGGCAGCATGGATGCCGACGACGACATCAGCGCACTGCTCGCCGACCTCTCACCCGAGGAGCTGCACAGTACGGTCACCGATCTACTCCGCGCCGAGCTGGCCAGCATTCTGCTGATCGATGAAGAGAAGCTCGATATTCACCGCTCGGTCTACGATATGGGCTTCGACTCCCTGATGGGCGTTGAGTTAATGACCGCTATCGAGAACCGCTTGGGCGTACAGGTTTCAGTGATGGTGCTCAGTGAAGCATCGACACTCGACAAATTGGCGGGCGTGCTGATTCAGAAAATGCATCAGCACGACGATGTTGAAGACGCTCCGCAAGATGCGATAGCCTCACTGGCCGCACAACACGGGGCTGAAGGGTTCACTACTGAGCCTGCGTCCGCTTCCTCATCACCCGCGACTGAGACTCCATGACCGCCAAGCGCTCTGAACTGAAACAGCAATTATTGGAACAAGCACGCCGGCGTACTACGCCGCGTGCTGCCAGTACCGCGCCCTCTTCTAACGGACAAGGCGGAGAGCAACGCACGGTGCCCGAGCGCTTCACGCGCTTTGATGCCCAGCCGGGCTATCAGCAAATTGCCATGATGCGCCAGGCCGCCGACCAGCTGGGCCTGGTCGACCCGTTCTTCAAGGTGCACGAAGGCACCGCCGGGGCAACCAGCGTGATCAATGGGCAAACCTGTATCAACTTTGCCAGCTATAACTACCTTGGCTTTTCAGGCGACCCGCGTATCAATCAGGCCGCCTGCGATGCAGTGGCGCGTTACGGCACCTCGGTCTCCGCCAGTCGTGTGGTCTCCGGCGAACGGCCTATCCACCAAGAGTTGGAACAGGCCCTCGCTACTGCCTACGACGTTGAAGATGCAGTGGTGTTTGTGAGCGGTCACGCCACTAACGTCTCCACGCTGGGGCACCTGCTGGGGCCTAAGGATTTAGTGCTCCACGACGAGTATATCCATAACAGCTCGTTGGTGGGCGCGCAGCTTTCAGGCGCCAAGCGCATGTCGTTTAGCCATAACGACCCCGCAGCGCTGGAAGCCCTGCTGGCCCGGCATCGGCATCAGTTTGAACGCGTACTGGTGGTAATCGAAGGGCTCTACAGCATGGATGGCGACATCCCTGAGCTGCCGCGTTTTATCGAACTGAAGCAACGCTATCAAGCCTGGTTGATGGTCGATGAAGCCCACTCCTTTGGGGTGATGGGCGACACCGGTCTGGGGCTGCGCGAGTATTTCGATATCGACCCGCGCGACGTAGATATCTGGATGGGCACCATGAGCAAAGCCATGGCAGGCTGCGGCGGCTATATCGCAGGCAGCAAGCCGCTGGTGGAAACACTACGCTACCTGGCCCCCGGCTTTCTCTACAGCGTGGGCATGCCCGCCCAAGTCGCCGCCCCCTCGCTAGCCGCGCTGCAACTGATGCAGCAAGAGCCCGAACGGGTTCAGCGCCTGCACGCTATTTCGCGCTACTTTCTTGAACAGGCCACTGCCCGTGGGTTAGATACCGGCAAAAGCATCGGCGCCGCGGTCGTACCAATCATTATTGGCAGCTCCGCAGCGGCTGCCCGGCTCTCTAACGGGCTGCTAGAACAGCAGATCAACGTACAGCCTATTCTGTATCCGGCGGTACCTGAAAAAAGCGCACGGCTGCGCTTTTTTCTCTCCTGTGATCACACCCATGCACATATTGACCAAACGCTTGATGCATTAACCACATTGCTGACATAATTTTATCACGCACCTTTAGACCTAAGGATAATGGCATGGATGTTCACGATGACCAGGAAAGTGCAGCAACGCCCGCCTGGTACGTTATTCAGTGCAAAGGGGGCGAATCATTTCGTGCGGCCGAACACCTCGCCAACCAAGGTTATGAGGTGTTCCATCCTGTCCTGAATAGTCAACGCAAGCGCCAGGGCAAGCTCACCACGGTGACCGAGCCACTCTTCCCCTACTACCTGTTTATTTGTTTGGATCAGTTAGTCAGCAACTGGCGGCCGATCCGCTCTACTCGCGGGGTACTGCGGCTGTTGACCTTCGGTGACAGGCCCGTCGCCGTGCCCTCACAGCTCGTTGAAACCCTGCGCGCCCAGCCGCACAGCCAGGAAGGTATTCACACCTACTTCAGCGCTGGCGAGAAAGTCACCATCACCGACGGCCCCTTCAAAGACCTGGAAGCCATCTTCACCCGTCTTAAAGGCGAAGAGCGCGCCATCGTCCTGCTCAACGTGCTTAACCGGCCACAGCACCTGGAAGTGCCAGTGGAGAATATTCAAAAAAGCAGCAGCTGATTGGGCATCCACCCTCTTGCTCTAGAGAGGCATAGCGCTTCCAAAGTTATACTATCTTGAAAGCTCACTGACGCTCGTCCCAAAGCTTCCCAGGACGTCGTCAATTTCAGACTCCTTCACTTCTTTCAGCCCCGCGTGCGCTCTTTTACGACCGTCACTCTCTGCCAAAATATCTTGGTCACTTGATCCGTGATTGACAATGTAGATCATCGCAGGAAAGGGAACCGGTTTCAGAACCAGACCGACACGGGATTTCAGGTTCTGCCGCGCCTGCATATGATCGCCCCGCAACGATACATGCACCGTCTGAGACCGGTCGAAACGCGTGTCAAATCGCACCGCGTGGCTTGACCCACATAGCCAAGCGAAGGTGTGCGTGTCGCCTTCTTCCTCGAGCGGTCTTAGCAGGCAGCGTTCTCCGGCATCAAAGCAATAGCCCTTCGGAAGGTAATAACCGTGGCCATTGTCATCTTCGAGAATGAAGCGCGTCAGATCGGGATGCGGGATGTCATCACCATCGAGAAAGAAGGCATAGCCATCTCGCTTTTCCGTTTTCGCAAGATAACGCGCCATGAAGCGCAGCTTCTGGACTTTATCAGGACTGCCATTATGCGAGGCGGGATACTTCAGAAATTGCACATGGTCATCGAAGGCGATCTGATCGGGGAAGTCTTGGGAACAGATGATCATGCGCCAACGCGGGTCAGATTGCCGCCGTAAAGCCGATATGGTTCGCGTCAGGTTCGTCTGGACGACGCTCCAATTGGGAGCCCGTTTCCGTTCGAAAATGGGTACAAGATAAGTCACCATCTTGTCAGAATCCGTATCCCGGATAGGGTGCCTTTTTCTCCAGGCTGCCAAGTCTTCGAGAACTGGCTTGCGCTCCTTCTTGAACAGCAGGCGTGCCCACAGCAAATAGATGTTGGAGATCATAAAGTATTTCTCACAAACGTTTCGACTTGACCAAGGCGTGATGCCGGCCTTGAACGCCGGATCATGCTGAATCCCCCTTCCCCCTCACACCCAGGAATTGAGGCAGCTTGGAGAAATTCTTGTAGGGCAGGGCTATCAATGGATTGACACCATTGTTGCGCATCGCTTTGATGTCTTCCGATGATTTCCGCAGGATTGCTTTCAGACTACCGTTGCTAGCACCACCCACGCGCATTTTCACTAGCACTTCCGGTAGGTAAACGACGCTAAACATTTCGCTGCTCAAATACCGCAGTAGCGAGTCGTAATCGCCGGAGATACGATAGGCAGGGTCAAAGCCGCCCAGATCCTCATAGAATTCACGACGCATGAAGAAACTGGGATGCGGGGGCATCCAACCTCGCTGTAGCTTGCGTCGGCTGAAGGTGCCGGATTTCCAGTAGCGGATTACGCGTTCCGTATCATCGGCATCCACATACTGAAGGTCGCCATAGACCGCCCCCACGTTGGGATCGTTGAAGCACGCCGCCACCCGGCGAAGTACGTTATCATGGGCAAAAAGATCATCGGAGTTAAGAAAGCCGATCACATCGCCGCTCGCTCGCTGGAGGCCCTTGTTCAGGGCGTCAAAGATGCCGCGATCAGGTTCGGAGATCAGCACATCGCCGTCACCAAGCGTCTTACTCGCGATAGCCACGGAAGCATCCTGCGAGGCTCCATCAATCACCAAGTGTTCAATGAAGGGCCAGCTTTGGCGCTTCAGGCTTTCGATGGCCTCAGCGATGGTTTTCTGACTATTGAAACAGGCGGTGATGACAGAAATCTTCATGAACTCATATCCTCAGCAGCGCCCGTAGCGGTCGATAAAGCGCACAATGTCATCTTCGCCCAAGTAGGAGCCCGACTGGACTTCGATTAGCTCCAAAGGGATAACGCCAGGATTCTCCAAGGAGTGTACGCGGCCGATGGGAATATAGGTCGATTCGTTCTCGCTCACCAAATAGGTCTCGTCGCCACGGGTCACCTTGGCAGTCCCCGAAACCACCACCCAGTGTTCGGCACGATGATGATGCATCTGAACCGAGAGCTTAGCGCCCGGCTTCACAGTGATGTGCTTAACCTGATAGCGTGAGCCTAAATCGATCCTGTCGTAGACCCCCCAGGGCCGGAAGACTTCGCGGTGATTCTTATGCTCGTCGCGCCCCTCGGTCTGAAGCTGCTCTACGATGCGTTTGACCTCCTGCACGCGATCCTTATGGGCCACCAACACCGCATCCGTGGTTTCGACCACGACTAGGTTATCGACCCCAACCGTGGCCACCAGGCGATGACTGGCGTGCACCATCAGATCGTGTCCCTCGTGAATCATCACATCCCCGTGAGTCACATTGCTCTGAGCGTCCTTCTCCCTGGCCTCCCATAGAGAGGCCCAGGAACCAATGTCGCTCCAGCCGGCATTCAGCGGCACCACGCTTGCATGCTGGGTGCGTTCCATCACCGCGTAGTCGATGGAGTCCGCCGGGCAGGCTCGAAAGGCATCCGCGTCCATCCGTGTGAAATCGAGATCCTGACTCGCACCGGCTAGCGCCGCACGGCAGGCCGCTACGATAGCCGGTTGGTAATGCTCTAACTCTTCCAGGTAGCGACTGGCGCGAAACAGAAACATGCCACTGTTCCAGTAGTAGTCGCCGGTGGCCAAGTAATCCTCGGCAGTGGCACGATCGGGTTTTTCGACGAAGCGTTTAACCCGAAAGCAGCCATCGCCCTGCCCTTCGCCGCGCTGGATATATCCATAGCCAGTTTCTGCACGGAACGGCACAACGCCGAAAGTAACCAGTTGCCCCTGTTTAGCCAAAGCCAGGGCTTGGGCCACGCTTTCATGAAAGGCGACCTCGTCAGCGATCAAATGATCCGCCGCCAGCACCAATAGCAATGTCTCAGGCGATTTCTCAGCGACCTGCAGCGCCGCCAGGGCAATCGCCGGGGCGGTATTGCGCCCCTCCGGCTCCAGCAGAATTCGAGCATCGGTGATGCCCAGCTGGCGCAACTGCTCGGCCACCAGGAAACGGTGCTCCTCGTTGCAAATTAGCAATGGTGCCGTATGCTCGAGTGGCGCAAGGCGCTGTAGGGTTTCTTGTAGCATGCTGCGCTCACCGATCAGCGGCAGGAATTGCTTGGGAAACTCTTGGCGCGATAACGGCCACAGTCGTGAACCACTTCCCCCGGCCAGGATGATGGGTGTGATCATGGTGAAACTCCTAGGTCGAGAACTCATGCAGAGATTGGTTCGAGAAGCCTGTGCGAAGGCTTTGCGAAAAACAGTGCGGAAGCTGAATTAGCTACGAAAAAGGTTCTGGTTGGCCAGAAACCATTGATAAGTATCCTGCAAGCCATTTTCTAGCGATATTTCCGACTGCCAGCCAAGCCCCTTGAGCCGTGAGACATCCATCAGTTTACGTGGGGTGCCGTCGGGCTTGCTGGCATCAAAGCGCAGCTCACCAGTAAAACCAATTACCCGCTTGATCAACTCGGCCAACTGGCGAATAGTGCAGTCCTCTCCAGTGCCTACGTTGATATGCGATAGCATCGGCTCAGTATTAGCAGCGTAACGGGCGTGATCCAGTCCCATCACATGGACACTAGCGGCGGCCATGTCATCGACATGCAGAAACTCGCGCATCGGCGATCCACTACCCCAAACCACCACTTCCTTCTCATCGCCTTCCTTCGCTTCATGTAAGCGACGCAACAGCGCTGGAACCACATGGGAATTGTCGGGATGAAAATTGTCGTTCGGCCCATAAAGATTTGTCGGCATTACGATGCGGTAGTCACGGTCGTATTGGCGGTTATAGCTTTCGCAGAGCTTGACCCCAGCTATCTTGGCGATAGCGTAAGGCTCGTTGCTAGGCTCCAGCTTGCCAGTAAGCAGCGCATCTTCGTGTATCGGCTGTGGGGCTAGCTTGGGGTAGATACACGACGAGCCCAGAAACAACAGCTTGTTGACACCCGATTGATGGGCAGCGTGGATGATATTGGACTCAATCATCAAGTTCTGATAGATAAACTCGGCAGGATAGGTATTGTTGGCATGAATGCCTCCCACTTTTGCCGCGGCTAGATAGACTTGATCGAATTTGTGCTCCTCGAAAAATGCCGACACCTGTGCTTGGTTGGTTAGGTCAAGTTCATCTCGCGGGGCTGTCTTTATATCGGTATGGCCTTGCGCCTCCAAATGCCTCACGATGGCGGAACCAACCAGGCCACGGTGCCCAGCGACGAATATCTTAGTATTGAAAAAAACGGCCATGATCACCCCTCCACCGCGACGGGAATATCGTAGCCGTGCTCCTTGAGCAGCGCATGGCGCTGGGCAATTCGAAGATCTCCGGCGATCATCTCAGCACACATTTCTTCGACGATGACTTCCGACATCCAGCCCAGTTTGGCCTTGGCCTTGGACGGGTCACCCAGCAGCGTCTCTACTTCGGCCGGACGGAAGTAGCGCGGATCGACGCGCACAATGACATCTCCCACCGTTAGGCCCGGCGCCTTGGTACCGGAAATGTGCTCGACGACGGCACGCTCTTCAACGCCCTGCCCTTCAAAGCGCAGCGTCAGTCCCAATTCTGCGCCACTCATGCGAATGAAATCACGAACCGATATTTGTCTACCTGTGGCGATCACGAAATCTTCGGGGGTATCTTGCTGCAGCATCATCCACTGCATGCGCACGTAGTCCTTGGCATGCCCCCAGTCGCGCAGCGCGTCCATGTTGCCCATGTACAAGCAGGTTTCTAGTCCTTGAGCAATATTACTCAGGCCTCGAGTAATCTTCCGGGTGACAAAGGTTTCTCCACGACGTGGCGACTCATGATTGAAAAGTATGCCATTGCAGGCATACATGCCGTAGGCCTCCCGGTAATTAACCGTGATCCAGTAGGCATAGAGTTTGGCAACAGCATAGGGCGAGCGGGGGTAGAAAGGTGTTGTCTCACGCTGGGGAGTTTCCTGTACCTCACCGAAAAGCTCAGAGGTCGAAGCCTGATAGAACCGAGTCTTCTTCTCTAAGCTCAACATGCGTATCGCCTCCAGGATACGTAACGTACCCAGTGCATCCACGTCCGCCGTGTACTCGGGAGCTTCGAAGCTTACCGCCACATGTGACTGCGCCGCCAAGTTATAAACCTCATCCGGCTGTACTTGCTGGATAATCCGCGTCAAGTTAGTTGAATCCGACAGATCACCATAGTGCAGTACAAATTTCTGGTTCTCGACGTGTGGATCTTGATATATATGATCTACACGCTGGGTATTGAATAGAGATGCTCGGCGTTTGATACCATGCACCTCGTAGCCTTTTCCAAGCAAAAACTCTGCGAGATAGGAACCATCTTGGCCCGTCACTCCGGTAATTAGGGCTTTCTTCATAGTAGAGACCTCATTTAAATTATTTATCTAAAAAAACGACTGTTAATAAACAGCTCGCAATAAAAACCAATAACTTAATAGTCATTTTTCGTCATTACAGAAAGATGGATAAACCTTAAAATAAAGCTATGAAGATTATTCTTTCTTCACCCTATGTTTGATGGCTTCAGCAGGTTGGCCTGAATAAATCGTCCATTCCCTCAGAGATTTTGTGGCAATTGAACTAAAACTTAAAACTGCCCCTTGGGCTATAACTACGCCAGGTGATATGCGACTAAAAGCAGCTAACCAAACCTGATCAGCTATCTCAATTGGCTTCGTAATAAGTTTAAATGATAGTGAAGACCACTCATGACTACCGGTACATAAATACACACCTTGCGATATACAAACATGGCTACCAATAGAGACAGAATCCAAATTATCAATCCATACCTGCTCACCGACCCAGCTGTAATCTCCAATATGAAGTTTCCAAGGAAACTTCACCACCACACGAGGTTTAATAATGACCCCGACGCCAACTTTAGCGCCAAATAAACGCAATAATGTAACCCGCCAAAGAGAACCTGGTAGCCAAGTAGAAAAAAAAAGGCCTGATACAACAACCCATATCAGTTCTTTGACTTTTCTTGCACCACGATCAAACTCGCCGTTGTCATACGCGTCTAATTCCATTAAATAAAGACCCCTTATCTTGGTGGCATTCAATCTAGAGCGACATGTTTTTTTAAATTACGCGAATTGACTAACAAATGGCACACTGGGTGACTGTTAATCGACACTGACAATAGGTTGGGTTATAAATTAAATCAGAAGGGGCCATCTTTAATTGTCGGCCAAAGAGTTACTACAACACGCTCTCTTTGTACATTGTGAGCCTAGCGACACCCACACCGGCGAACAGCACCATGAACTGTATCGTTAGAATCGTAAAACTCTGTATGGTCAGAAACAGCAGCGCGAAGGAGAGATAACTCTCACCCACCTTGCGTAGGTTGAGTATCAGCCATGTGATGGCGGCATAGAACATAACCGTTGCCGCTCCCCCAAAATCAAAGACCATTTCCAAGAAAGTGGAGTTGAGCGGCAGAAGACCTCCATACGCATTGATACCCACGCCCGCACCGTATTCACCGAACAAGGTAGAGAAGTACTGCCCTAACCCGACACCAAAAAAGGCCGCAATGGGATAACGTTTCAAGTAGTCCCAAGCATAGAATTCTTGTCGGTAGACCTGGGTACCATCCAAGCCTATCTCGATCTCCTGTTCGCGACGCACATAGCCCTGCTGGATAGCCTCGAAGATCTCCAGTTCAGGGAAGAAAGCGCCAACTAGCACTACTAACGCCACTAGCGGCAAGGTGTAGACAACGTATTTTGTCGCAAACGATGGGTAGAGCAGCAGTGCTATACAGGTAAAGAGAAAGACCGATAAAAAGTAGGAGCCGGAGAAAGTGAAGAGGGACATGAAGAGCGTTCCGTAACCAACCCACTTCAGTCTTCGCTTCCACCTGGGCCACATGCGGGCCAGAAACAGGCTGGCCATCCCACAGACGAACAACACATAGCCCAAGCGCTTGGGTTCGTTGGCGAAGCTGTTTACACGCAGAACACCATATTCATAAGCTACATCGACGCCAGTGGTACCACGGACGATGCCACGCAAAGGTAATCCACCGTAAACCGCAAAAATTTGATAGGCCGCGTAGGCGGCCAGTATTGCACCGGTTACCACCAGCCCCTTGAGGAATATCTCATAGGATTCAGGACGACGTGCCATCTCATATGAAAAGGACATTAATGCAAAGAGCCCTGTGTAATAAATCACCCTTATGGCTGCCCGGCTTCCGTCAGAACCGGCTACTAGCGCATAGCAACTCGAGGAAAAGAATACTATGAGAAAAAAAAGCATTATTGGCTTTGCAGATGATGCAACGCGCAATTTTCCATTGAGCAAGACCCGTCCCGCCAACAACATCGGCACCGTTTGCCAAAGTGTCATCAAGGTCACGAAAGGTATGAAGAAGTAGAGAGTCAGTGCCGCGGGCATCCAGCCCATCAGGCGGACAGGATAGGTAGCCAGAAAGTAGAGCGCCATGCCCGTCCCTGCAAGAACAATCAGAGGGTCAAGCAGAGTATATCCGATAGGCATTTTTTAATTTAAAACCTCAGGTTTTCTAGTTTACTTGGCTATCGGTCGGGCTATATAAAACTGTCAATAACCTCAAGAAGCGCCAAAACGGCGCCCCTTGATGTGCGCAGAACTCGAGAAGTAGCGCTGGCTCAGTCGTAGACACTCTCCGGTTTCGACCCGCGACCAGCAACCCAGTTATGTACGTCGCGCATCTTTAACGCCACCTGCTCCAGGCTAAAAGCCTGGCTGACCCAGATACGGCCCCGCTTACCCATCTCAGCGAGTTTTTCAGTTGGTTGAGATAGCGCTGTGCGCAGGGTATTTGTCAGTTGGCTCTGATCAAGGTCAATCCACCAGCCGCAACCATGGTCAGTGAGCCCAGCCCACGGGGCATTGGTAGTGGTAATCACTGGGGTTTCTTGTGCTAGCGCCTCGACGACCACCAAACCGAAATTTTCTGCATGGGTCGGTAAGACGAAGAGATCTGCGTCACGGTAGAGTAACTGCTTGGCGTCGCCATGCACCTCTCCCACGAAGCGAACCCGGGGCAGGCTCAGCTTTGCTACCAACTGCCTTAGTTCAGCTTCATGGCCTTTCTCATCGATGCCAGCGATGACCACCTCCCAATCGGGAAAGTCAGCATGAAGCGCATACCAAGCAGTAAGCAGGTAGCGCACACCCTTCTTACGGTGGATACGGCTGAGAAAGAGGATGGAGCGCAACGCAGAGTCAGTTCGCAGGGCAAGGTCGGGCAGATCGATTCCGTTAGGCACGATAGCAATGGGGTTCGTCAGTCCCATGTCGCGAAAATGCTGTGCCTCCATCTCGGCAGTGGCACGCAGTGCACGCGCCTCCTTTAAGTGGGCAAACTCAAAAGCAATCCAGGCGATGTGTTTCTTCCAGGCAGAGTTGCGCCGCGCCCACGGATCCAGCATCCCTCGTGGTGTTATCATATAAGGACTGCCCGTCTTACGCGCATGGCGCAGGCTAACGAGCGAGGGATAGGTCCATAGCCCCTGCACGTCGACTAAGTCAGGAGCCAGTTCCGCAATGGCCTGAGTCATTTTCGGAGCATACTGCCCAGCCTGCGGGCCCTTCACAGGAAAGGCGAACACTCTTGGCCCCCAGCTCTTTGCACTGTCAGGATTGTCTGGGTCTAACGTCCCCATCACATGCATATCCACCCCAGGCAGTTGGTCGATACTATGTGCAAGACCCGGCACCGAAACTGCCAGCCCGCCTGCCGCTGGCGAAAGCTTCGAGGTCAGTAACAGCACTTTGAGCGACTGTTCGCACTGGCCAATGGGTGTCTGGCTCATTCTGAAAGATACTCGTTTACCAAGGACAGCAAAATGTCGGCCAGCATGATCGGGATACGATCATTCGCTAATTCCAGCTGTAGCATAAGGGCTCCCGGATTGAACGCGATCAGGCGTTGTATCCTTCTCATATGCGCCCAGCTACATAGAAGCTCGGTTTCTGGAAGAGAAGCCTGTCGTAGTGTTCCAGCAGAGACTTGGCAGCGCGAGTCCACGAAAAGTGCGCCTTTATATACGCCGCCTGCACGTTGGCATCCTGCCAGCACTCCTCCTTTACAAAGTAAGCGATTGCCTCGGCCAAAGGCCGTGGCCCACTTTTTACTTGAATTCCATTACTCGCTTTGATGATGTCAGGTAACGCGCCTGCACGGCAGCCGATGACCGGCAAGCCCACTGCCGCCGCGTCTAGCGCTGTCAGGCAAAACCCCTCCTCAATCGAGGGTTGCACATAGATATGCGTCCGATCATAGAGTTCACCCAGATCAGCCAAGGGGACCGCATCATGCAAGATCACCCGTCCTTCGAGTCCTAGGTCGGCCAAATCCCGCGAAATGCGGTCACGGTAACCTTTTACTCGACCAGACGGACCAGCCACTTCCCAGATAAAATCAATGTTCATATCGCGAAGACGTGCTGCCGTATTAGGAATGATGTGCTGGCACTTGTGTGGGGCATAGCCGCCCACGGTCAGAAGGCGCACAGGGCCGACCGGGCGGCGCGTGACCGGCGGCACCATCAGCGCCTGAAGGTCGGTAGTCGGACCATGGCCAATTACCCCCACCTGGTCACCCACCACAGGGGTCAACAGCTCTTGCACTTGCTGTGAAGGGCAGATGTAGAGGTCGTAATCATGCTTTTTCAACCGACCCCGGTTCTTCAGTGTGACCACCTGCAGGCGCAGCGCCTCCTTAATGCGTGCAGGCAAGGGGGCGTTTGGGGCCACCTGTCGGCACTCCAGAGGTGGAACGTTATGCACCGTCGCCAGGCAGGCTACTCCCCCCAGCCTGAGGCGTTTCGTATCAATCACTTCCATAACAAAGAGACCGAATAGAACGTGCAGTATGTCAGGCCGATTAGGGCCTGCCAGCCGCTCGGCGGCCAGGGCATCAACCTGTCGACAGAAATCGTAGCGCTGTTCCCGGCTCGGGTCGCCCTTAGCCGGGTAGCCAGCATCGAGCCAGTGCACTGCATAGGGAGGCTCGGCCATACCTTCGGGCAGCCAGTGCTTGTCCGCTGGGCCGGGAACCAAGAGTTCCGTTTCTACGCCGCTCTTGGCCAAGGCACAGAGAGTCTCGTGCACGTAGTTCACGGTTCCCCCCACGCGAGGGTAGTAATGTTCACTTACAGCGAGCAGTTTCATCCCTGTGCCCCTCCTTTCGGGCGCCCCTTTAGTCTTCGGTATAAACCTTGCGCTGCGAGAACCATGCCCGGCCTACCAAGGTCGCGCATCAAGCGCAGAGGTAAGCGCATATCCGGCCGGTAACCGGGCGCCAGCCGGCGAGCTTGGGCCAACAATGCCTGCGCCTCGCTAGGAAATGCCGTCCAATAGTTCATGGCTACCTTGTCCATACGCTGCGCAAGTGCCTCAGCGACTTCGACTGGTAGCTGTTCGGCAAAGCCATTTACAACCTTCTCGCAAACACGGATGCGTGCCTGCATCTTTTTTATGTCGTTATCGGCGGAGACCCGTGACTCGGCCTGATGATGAATGTAGAGATAGTGCACCCCCTCTACAGGAATGAAGTGGTAGCCGCTTCGCAAGATACGGAGAAGCAGATCACCATCCTCATCGGTGACCAGGCTTTCGTCGTAACCGTTTAAGCTGGTGAGTAAGTGACGAGGAAAAAGCGCGCCACAATGATGCAGAAAGGGACGAACAATCAGTCGACGAAACTGAACATCCGGGTCAGGCGGTAGATCACACCAACTTTCATTCACTAACACTCCACCACCTATGAAAACGTGTTTCGTAGCGGCGAAAGGGATCGCCCTGCCCTGCCCTGTTGCTGCCAATAGTGCAGCCAGATGCCCTTCATCCAGCTTGTCATCAGCATCGAGGAACTTTACCCACCTTCCCCTCGCTACAGCGAGGCCAGCATTGCGTGCGGCTCCCTGGCGGCAATTCTCTTTTTGGCGAAGCAGGCGTACACCTTCGGGCAACGTCGAGAAGACCGCGTCAAAGTTTGAGCCGGAGCCATCATCGACCACGATCCACTCTGCATCCACACCCGCATTTGCGGCCATACTTTCATGCAATGAGATGAAGTCGTGCGGTTTAAAGGCAGGGACAATGACGGAGATTTGCGGCATGTTTTTACCGTTGATCCTATAAAATTACTGGCATGTTATAAAAGCTAGCATTAAATATAAAAGCCAATACATACCCTCATGCCAAAAGACTAACAATATCGCTAAGAAACCGCTAATTAATAAATAAACTCAATATCAATGCATGAGAGATTTCAGCTGATGTGCCAACCTCTCTTTACGATCTAGCCCTATTATCCGACTTAGAAAAATATGCAAGGGAGGGCCTTCAGCGTATGGCCAACCTGCATCTTTTCGATAATCTTTAATTTCCTTTTTAATATTATAAAGACGGTTCCTTGCAGCCAATCTCTCTAGTGAGTGAGTAGCATAGGAAAATGCATTATCAATTTCGTCACATCTCATTCCTCGTTTTTTTAATTGTTCATAAATATTTGAAAAAACATAAAAGCTATCTCTTAGCTTCGTTTCATCCAAAGAATTACTGATACGACTTTCACCATCGTGACACCAATAAATACCTGCCCCACAACTACTTATAGCCACTTTATCAATAGTTAAAGCAGCTCTTAAAACGATATCGCCATCTTGATTTTTCGACAACGACTCATTCCACCCCCCCAGACGTCTTACAGCCTCAGTTTTCCACAAAATGGAGCAGGGTGAAACATACCGCCCACGCACCCAATCAGCTATAAAATTTGTAACTTTATCATTACGGGGCAAGGTTTTTGAAATACGTTCGCCGGTATCGTTTATCATAACCATTGGTGCAATAGCGAAAATACTTCGGCTATCTTTTAGTGCCGAGACCAAACCCTTCAGTGTCCCAGTATCTAGATAGTCGTCTGCATCCAAAAACATCACATAAGGAAAAATGGCAAGTGAGAGGCCACGGTTACGTGCAGCACAGGCGCCTTTATTTGGTCCTGACTTCCAAACATCTACTGATGGCAGAGATTTAATCAAATTTATACTCCCATCCGTAGACCCATCATCAATTACAATAATCTGAACATTCACTCCCTCTTGTTGTTTAAGGCTATCAATAGCACGCTCCAAATACGCAATAGCATTAAAGCACGGTATAACAATGCTTATACTGCTATCATCAACACTCTTGGTTGAAGACTGGTCTATCGACATAAAATCAGTCGTCGGCATCAAAGCGTCCACTCCCAGCCTCGAGCTAAGAACCCTTTATGCAGCTCGTCCAAGTTTTCCACTAACTTTTCAGGAGATGTATTATTAATCTTTTTTAATTTTGTTGAAACAGTTCTTTTTTCCAACCCCAACTCTTCAAGTACTTTATCAATTGTTTGTTGATGGCATTCTGTTCGCTCTAAATCCCTTTCGTAGGATATTTTGATGTGTGGCAGGCCCTGGAGAAGAGTATTTTCTTCATCTAAAAGTAAGCGATGATTATCATATCGATCAAAGAATTCTTGTGGCGGAATGCGTAACACATGCTTTTCCTCCTTATCATCAGTCTTGTGATAACCTCCTCTTGCGACAGCTAAGTAATTTGATATCATTTTCATGATAATATTTTTTCTTTGAATATGAACTATGAACCACCCATCCTCACACATTGCTTTCAGAAATAACCGTACATTAACAGGCCGCTTCCGATCTTGCCCCAGGTGATTCGGTTTAACGTGTAAAATGATATTCTCATCATCAAACTGACGACCAAGCCCCCTAATATAATGTATTGGCCAAACCACTTCTCTTGTGACAGTATTTAGCACTTCATGATAACCAACAAAATGCCCAGTAGAACACATCAAATGTTCAAATAATGTTGTTCCCGACCGGCCTTGACCATAAATGAGAACTTTTTTCTTTCTCTCACTTTCTCCGGCATTTTTAAGACCAGCTGAATAGGCCCTGATCTCTCTCAAGTGCAGAACAAGGCTTGTACGAAGCCTTAGAAATGGGAGTTGCTGCTTTAGACTAGACATAATGAAATATTTAAACCCAATATTAAGAAGCAATATTTACAGCACAGGCCTCATGATTGATAAAGCTTTTCAAATGACTTGAGCATAGTATCAATATTAAATCTATCGCGAACGAAATCAGACCCGGCTCTACCGTGAGCTAAACGCAACTCTCTATTATCAGCATAAGTTGCAATCGCTTCTGCTATGGCGCTTACATCTTTTGGCTTAACGAGTATGCCGGTAGTATCTGGTAGCATGGATTCGGAGACACCACCCACATCTGATCCTATTACAGGAAGGCCTGTCGCTTGGGCTTCAATAAAGGCTACTCCCTGCGTTTCAACCCGGCCTGAAAGCGCTACAACACCTGTTAGTGCAAATATATCTGAAGCAGCTAACTCATCTCGTACATACGACGGCGGCCGGGAACCAAGAAGAGCCACATTTTCTTCCAATCCCTTTTTTTGAATTTGGCTTTCCAATTCTTTTCTGGCTGGGCCTTCACCGATAATATTTAACTTTAAATCTATTCCTAAATTTTTCACTTCACACACTGCATCAATAAGGTAACTGTGCCCTTTCATTTCATCTAAGCGTCCAATCGAGACGAGTTTTATCGTATTCTGAACACGGCTAGAACGGTCCACAAACTGGAAACAGCTAAGGTCTATACCCATGGGTATCTTGAAAACTTGCTCTTTACGGGCGCCAAGTTCGATAAGACGTCGTTGCATAAAAGAAGAGCCGACGGTGTGCTTCCAATCTCGTTCGAACAACTCGCGGTAGATAGCATCACCTCGAGAGGTAGTTAGCATATTTGCATCATAGCCATGCCAAGTGACCACTGTGGGCTTATCCCAACCTATCGCAGCAAGGAATGCAGCAGTATGTCCGAAATGAACATGAATTTTTTTTACCTCATTAGATTTGAGGTAATCACACATGCGCCTTGCCTCCAACATTTCTGAGCGCGCCCACGGACCTTGTCCATTCCAATAACGGATCGTGGCAGGAGTGAAGAGCATATATCCTACCATTTGGATTAATCGCTTGAACCGATTACTAGACCACGCCCCCCAATAGTTACGCTGCACGCCAAGATTATCGATTGCATCCAACTCATCACTCGTCATACCCAACTCTACGTTGCTTGCCAGAGTGGAAACATACCAACCACGGCTAGCCATACCACACACATGATTTTGAACAAACGTTTGGGAACGTGCAGGAAATGATCCAGTGACAACGTGTATTGAACAGTTACTATTGATCATTTTTAAAGCAAACCATAGGTAATGAATATAGAATCAGTGAATGACTCACGTGTAACGAAGGCTTGTACATTCTCTTACACACATAAAGCTATTACACAAACAAAAGCACTTACACACCTTTAATATAAAATGATTTTAATATTTTTTTAAAATGCTTTTTAAGCTTATCAACTTTACTGGCGTTAATATTTTCTTGCTTTTGGAATGAATGAATAAGTGAATACAAACCCGCTGGATAACTACAAGAAAAGCTAATAATACTTTCTTTCAGATTGTCATTATAGCTATATAGCTCATCAACAGAACCAACTTGATAATCATTGAAACAAAGCTGACTCGAGTATAGCCTCGTGACTTCTTCTTTTTGGGATGTTGTTAAATTACTGTAAACTTTAAGACATTCCGCATAAGCATCAATAATTCTTACGAAATGCTTAGCCTTATTTTTTCCTTGGGATGCGCTTTCTGACCTTAATAAATAATAGTATAAAAAATTACTCACTACCGACACACAAGCAGCTTCAGAAAAACAACCGACATTCACAATGTAATCTTCAGACGCATCAACTTTTCTATCAAGTATAATTGCACCATGTTTTTTAATCAGCTCAGCTTTGTATAATTTATTCCACAAAACACCGGATCCAAAGCGTCGACTACAGAAATCTTCAAAGATATTTGCTTGCTGACAAAATGGTTTTGAAAAAAACACCTTACTACCCAATTTTACACCCGATTCAGTCACTTTTTCAGCCCCGCATATAGCAATATCGGCGTTATTCTCTGTTGCAGATTCCAAGAGAATTTCGACCATTTCGGGTGCTATACGATCGTCACCATCGACAAAACCTATAAAATCGCCTCTTGCTTCACGAATACCTTTAGCCCTGGCGGCGTGGACACCTACATTACTCTCAAGGTCTATTACTTTTACGCGAGCATCTTTTTTAATTATCTCCAATATTGCATCGTACGTTCTGTCAGTGGAAGCATCGTTAATCACCAGTACTTCAATTTCCGAATAAGTCTGGTCAATAACTGAGCTTAAACAATTATATATATAATTTTCTACATTATAGGCAGGCACAACAATGGAAACTAATTTAGTTTTTATCACTTTCATCTATACGTCCCGCAAATTTTTATCATTAATAGAAGAAATTAAACTTACCCTGTCATTACATTATTGGCGCGATCGGTATATTGAGCAACGACATCCAATACAGATTCTATCTGAGAATCTGACACAATGATGTCGTCCTTTAAACCGCTGTTAGCGCCCTCCACCCGTTTGCAAATATAAGGGTAATAAAACAACTTATTTTGCGCAGCTAACTCGCTAAAACATGACACCATGTGCTGCTCAGATAACAAGTCAATGATGACAGTATGAGGGCCACACCACACCACGTTAGTCAAAGCAGCGCCATGAGGTGCGCAGATGATAGCCGCGGTAGCGAACAGCTGCTGCTGCTCCGTGATACTTAATCCTTTCAAGGTATGCACCTCGAAACCCTTTTCACGAAGGCGGTTGCGGATAACACTTTCATTAGCAACGCATCTACGGTCAGCATCGGCGCGTGATACGAAGATAAGGCGGTTTCCCTTTGGTACTTTGGGTGTCCACCCACACATGTCATGCATTGCGCGACATAACCACGACGGCAGATTTGCAGCACCTTTATGTCGAATCGGCACGATCAATTTATCAAATGAAAGAACTTCATACTTGGCGTAAGGAATTACCTGCGACTCATGTATGCCACAAAGCCTCAGAACATCCCATTGCCAAGTCAAATTTGCGAGCGGAATAAGGTAATAATCCGGAAGCTTCTCTGCAGTAAGATGCTGTCGTATGTACCAGATATCGGCAATTACATCAGCCCAAAAATGATAGTAATTAGCATTGTCGTATACGAAGTTACCCAAGAGCGCAGCGCTACCCGGCAAATTAGTATGATTTTCTCGCTTCAGCCAATATCTCAAGTTTATGCGCATGAAGCGAAAAGTAAAAAAAAGTTCTGGGACAGTGCCTTTCAGCGGACGATAATTGCTGGTGAAGACAATGGCCTTGCGAGAGTCTGCACGACGCTTTTGAACTTCTAATAACGGCCTACACATCAGCAGTTTCCCCTTGTCGACAACACAAACACCAGAAAGCTTAGAATTTCTAGCACTTTCCCGTTTAAGTGTTTCATGCGTCAACCCAAGACCCATGGTGGCATCATCGGATATAGAAACTTGTTCGTTAATTTTATTATCATACCAAGAAGAAAATGCGGATTTTTTTGGACTCACTAACCAAGCATAAAGAACCTTTCTCACAGGCACCTTTATTACAACCATTATCAAGCCATTTAAGTATTTTCTTATAAATTTAATCATTCGGCTACTCTTTTAGTTGTCGACAGGCACGCCTAAATCTTGCTTAAAGCAGGCTTGCCAGGCGGTCTAAGTTGCCATGTACAACACGTAACCTATCATAAAGCACGGGATTACCATGATCTGTAACTACTAAATTGCCACTGTTAGCATCAGGGGCCACTAATAACTAATCTTTTATATCATTTCAGACAAGTTACTGTCGTTGTAATAGCGAGTCTCTAGGCAGTCTGGGTTTCCTCATTCGTGAGGAAGTGACACTCTTACAAATTGACTAATTTATCAATAGGTAATGCCACCAAAAACAAGTCTGCCAAGATGACTGGCACTATTCACTGACAGAAAATAACTTTGGCCTTCTCCAGGATTAATTAAAGACGACGCTATTTTTATTTTACACTTTCTCTCTATATAACTCTTACGACCATAGTCCATCTAATATATAATCCAACTTCGCCTTAACTTTCCAATACTTCACCCGTTAATTTTAAATGATGGGTTACGATATCCAATACGGAATCGATCTGAGAATCTGACACAATGATGTCGCCCTTTAAACCGCTGGCAGTGCCCTCCACCCGTTTGCAAATATAAGGGTAATAAACCAACTTATTTTGCGCAGCCAACTCACTAAAACATGGAACCAAGTGCTGTTCAGATAAAAAGTCAATAATGATGGTACCTGGGCCACACCACGCCACATTGGTCAAAGCAGCGCCGTGAGGTGCGCAGATGATAGCCGCGGTAGCGAACAGTTGCTGCTGCTCTGTGATACTTAATCCTTTCAAGGTATGCACCTCGAAACCCTTTTCACGAAGGCGATTGCAGATAACACTTTCGTTAGCAACACACCTGTAATCGGCATCAGCGCGCGACACGAAGATCAGACGCTTCCCTTTGTGCGGTGTTGGCGTCCAACCACACATGTCATGCATCGCGCGGATCAGCCATGAGGGCAGGTTTAAGGCCCCCTTGTCTCGAATCGGTATGATCAACCTATCAAGTGATAAAACATCATGCTTAGCGTAAGGAATCACCTGTGACTCATGGATGCCACAAAGCGTGAGTATGTCCCACTGCCAAGCCAAATTTGCGAACGGAACCAAGTAATAGTCTGGAAGCTCCTCTGCAGCAAGATGCTGGCGTACGAACCAGATATCGGCGATCACGTCGACCCAAAAATGGTAATAGTTAGCGTTGTCAAATTCGCAATTTCCCAAGAGTGCAACGCTGCCCGTCAAGCTGACAGCTTTTTTTCCTTTCCGCCAATATGCCCAGTTTCTGCGCACTAACGCGAGGGAAAGGGAATGTTGTGAACCAGGGTATTTCAATGGACGATAGTTTCTGGTGCTGACAATCGCCTTGCGAGCATCAGGATGTCGCTGAAACACTTCCAGCGGACGGTACATCAACAGCTTTCCTTTGGATAGCACACATACACCAGAATATTCTACCTTGTTTATACTTTTCCATTTCAGTGGTTCAAAAGTTGGTTTAAAACCTGTGGCATCCTCATCAGTCTCAACTCCTTTCTCAACTCCCTTCTCAACAACGTTGCTGTACCAAGCAGAAAATCTGGACTTTATTGGGCTAGCTAAACAAGCGTTTTCCAGCAGAGCCAACATCTTCTTAATGGGTGCTTTTATTGTACTCCTCACCACGTTTTTAATGAGTGTTATTATAGAGTTAGTCATCGGTACACTCGCATATTTTTAACTGAGTTTTAACTGAGTTATTGACTGAGCTTTTGATAAAAATAAAATATTGTGACTTGAAGTACGACTGCTCTTTGATGGAACTTGAGGCTGACAATCCAGAGTCCAGCCTCACTTAACCCTATCGACCCAGCCATCAGAACATACCCACTAAGTACGGTGTTGAGTTTTACTTCATACAGCCTGGATGCTGTAGGTCGGTTCATTGACCTCCGGGTTGACGTTCATGACATCACCGTGACGTTTCAACAGACCAGTAAAATAGTCGATCGTTTTTGTCAGCCCCTCCTCCAGCGCTACGGAAGGAGCCCACCCAAGCTTCTCTGCAGCCTGGCGGAGATCCGGACGGCGCTGCCTTGGGTCATCCATAGGAAGGGGGTGATAGCTTAGATGACTACTGCTGCCCGTAAGCTTTATCACCTTTTCAGCCAGCTCACGCATCGAGAATTCGCCGTCATTCCCCAAATTGACAGGGCCTATTACCCCGTCTGTATTCATGAGCCGAACCAAGCCATCGACAAGGTCATCAACATAACAGAAGCTGCGTGACTGATGTCCGTCTCCGTAGATGGTGATTTCTTTATCCTGTAACGCCTGCATGATGAAGTTGCTGACAACTCGCCCGTCATCCGGGTGCATCCGCGGCCCGTATGTATTGAATATACGCGCCACTTTGATATCCATTTGATACTGCCGGTGATAGTCGAAAAATAATGACTCGGCACAGCGCTTGCCTTCATCGTAGCAGCTTCTTATACCGATAGGATTGACCATGCCCCAGTAGGTTTCAGGCTGTGGGTGAACCTCCGGATCGCCATAGACCTCACTTGTTGACGCCTGAAGAATTCTTGCCTTGGTACGTTTGGCTAGCCCCAAAAGATTGATGGAACCGTGCACACTCGTTTTGATGGTTTGCACGGGATCGAGCTGATAGTGAATGGGACTTGCCGGACACGCGAGGTTATAAATCTGATCAACCTCCACAAATAAAGGCAGGTTTATGTCGTGGCGAATGATTTCGAATCTCGGGTTCCCATGCATGTGCATGATATTGTCCTTGCTACCCGTAGAGAAATTATCGACACAGATGACGTTATTCCCTTCGCTCAAAAGCCGCTCACACAGATGCGACCCAACGAACCCCGCCCCGCCGGTCACTAATATTGTGTTAATCATTGCACTCTCCTGTCTCTTTTCAGAAAGGTTGTCAGGGCACTGAACCCTCACTCGGTCTTAATCTAGAGTTGAGAACTTGCGAGATATAAAGCGGTTTGATAACTGGCGTTTATGCGTGTTGAGCCATACGCTGGAAAGTCTTGTTTCGACTCAACAATGATGGGTAATCACCTTGATCAACGACTCTTCCCTTGGAAAGCAAGTAGATCTGATCGCAATGTCTTACCGTTGCTAAGCGGTGGGCGATGATGACAATAGTCTTCTTACCGGAAAACGCGTTGATGGCCTCCATGATGCTATTTTCAGTAATACCATCCAGAGCGCTGGTGGCCTCGTCTAGAATCAGTACATCCGCGTCATGATAGAGGGCTCGGGCAATACCGATACGTTGACGCTGGCCGCCGGAGAGCTGTACGCCCCGCTCCCCGACTCGAGTGTCAAGGCCATCCGGCAATTCGGCGAGGAGCTCATCCAGGTGTGCCAAACTCGCAGCACGGTGAACCTTCACATCATCAAGGGCGTGAGGCGGCAAACCGAAGCCAATATTCTCGCGTATGCTGCCGTCTGCCAAAAAAATAGATTGGGGTACGAAACCCAAGGCGTTCTGCCAGGCACGTCGATTCACAGACGTCACCGGCTGGTCATCGATCAACAGTTGCCCCTTGCAAGGCTCGATCAGGCCCAGTAGCAAATCAATAGCGGTCGATTTACCGGAGCCAGAAGCACCGACCAGACCCACTATCTGATTAACTGGAATCACAATATCCAGCCCCCTTAACGCCGGCTCCTGCTTGCCAGGATAGGAAAAGGTCACGTTGTCTAGCCGCACGTGCTGCTTGGGGGATAATGGCTCAACAGCCCGCTCGGTCTTACTCGCTTGAACGGCAAGGCGCGCTTTACTGCTGTTGTAAAGGTCATCTCGCAGGGCATCGAAGGAGGCCAGATTGCCGCGGATCTGTGAGAGGCTGGTATAGACCTGCTGAAAGGCCGGCAATAACTTAAACCCCGCCAGGGCATAAACGGAAAGTACTGGCAAAATGGAGCCCAAGTTGCCTTCGTACGCGGCCAGCAGATACAGCACTAGGAAGATTACGCTACTAAAGGCAACCAGCTCCATTGCGTAGCGCGGCGCCATGCTCAGGGTCTGGGTGGTACCCTGGGCTTCGGCGAAGCGGTCGCATGCACCATCGAAGTGTTCAGTGAACAGCTGCTGGCGGCCCAGCACCAAGGTATCCTTGATACCTCCGAAGCCCTCGGCCATAAGCTTGAAACGCAGCTGCTGCGCCTCGGAAATACTCTTGCCATTGCGGATCAGCCGCCGACGCACGGTACGAAAGAGCAGCACATAAGCCAAGGATAAAATCGTCAGCCCCGCCAGGGCCACCAGCGGGTTATAGAGAAAGATCGCCACCGACATGAACAGCGCCATTACCAGCTTGGCGTTCATCTGCAACAAAGGGTTAATCACCGAGTTGGTGATGCGCTGACACTCTTGAGCGATCTGATTGGTCAGTTGGCTGCTGCTGCCGCTGGCGTGGAAAAGCCAGGACTGGTGCATGTAATGGGTGTAGAGACGGCTGGCGAGCTGTGCCCCCACACGAGCGCCATACATCGAGAGCCGCCAGATGGTGTACATCGAGATCAGCGCCGCGCCGATGAAGATGACCAGCACGCCAATACCCAGCCAGAACAGAAAGGCTTGTGGCGTATCAAGACCGCTGGCATGGTAAAGCTCAGCCATCCTCCCCTCGCCCTGCAGCTGGCTCATATCACCGACCAGACCCATGAAGGTACCGATGGACACCACCCCAGCGATCTCGGTGAAGGACATCAACACCACCAGGAATTGCAGGCGCAGGAGCTTTTTGCGCTGCTCGGCGGTAAGGAGAGCGTAGAGCTCCTTTAGCTGGCTCAGCATAGAGCAATAGGTAAAGTAATTAGAGGGAGGGTTGAAGCGTCGGGCGCCAGGGAAGAGCCCAAACGTATCAGGCATAGATGTCGCATATCAGGTCGCTTCTGTTGAGTGCCTGGCCCTTACAAGTCATGGCACTATTTGGAGGGGAATTAGTTGGAGGGGAATTAGCGGCTGCCGAAGCCGGTCAGCACGGTACGGATGGTGCGCATCACAATAAGCAGATCGAGCCAGAAAGAAATGTTCTTGATGTAGTAAAAGTCGTATTCCAGTTTCTGGTTCATGCCATCCACTTCTGCTGCGTAGCCCTGCTCTACCTGTGCCCAGCCAGAGATACCGGGACGAACGACGTGTCGATAGTGAAAGAAAGGCACGTCTTTCTGGTACCAATGTGCTAGATCCATGGATTCTGGACGCGGACCAATCAGGCTCATGTCCCCCTTCAGCACGTTGAACAACTGAGGAAGTTCATCCACGCGGTACTTCCGAATCACCTTGCCAACACGAGTGATGCGTGGATCCTCATTATTTTCGGTATAACCCATTCCCTGCTGGTCGATGTACATGCTTCGGAACTTGTAAACAGTGAAGGGTTGGCATTGGAAGCCCATGCGCTGCTGGGTGAATAAAACGGGGCCGGGGCCCTCCATACGAATAGCAATAGCGGTGATGGCCATGATTGGCAAGATGAGAGGCAACGTTGCCAGGATAGTCAGCAAATCCAGGTACCGTTTAATCATTTCGTAGCCTTCATCCGGCTGCAGGCTTCCATAGCGATTCTCGTAGAGATGACCAAGCTGAACACGACCCGTTAGCCACTCATAAGTAGTGGTGGCGTGATAGACGGGAATGCGGTGAAGCGTACAGTCTGCCAGGAACTCCTCCCACTCAGGAGGGAGATCGTCGTACAAATCGGCTACCACGCCATCCACGCGAACATTATCCAGCCCAGGTGAGCCAAGGCTGTGCCAATTAACACCGGGTATATGGCACAGGCTTGGTGCCTTGCCATAAGGCACCACGGCAAGTTTGAGTTCACGGTAATGCTGAGCAACCCAGTAACCCACAGTAGAAAAAGAAGCAGTGAGAAAGTAACTGGTAAGGAAGAGTGTCTCGCTAGGCTCGAACGACATCAAACGAAGCATCGTGAAGAGAGTGGCAAAACAAACCGAAGTGACCGGTATGCTCAAAAAATAGCCAAGAGTACCGGGAAGCTGGTTAATACACTGCAAGACGGTAAGCGAACACCAGTAAGCTAATGTAATAGCGAACAACGTCACCAGCTGGTCACTATCGGCACCATTCCAAATGGCTTCACCCCAGATGGCCAGTGCAGGAAAAATGATCGTAAGGTGAAAACCCAGCAAAAGTTGCAGCTTGCGACTCAGCAGCAGTCGATTAAGGAATCGGGAGTGTCGGCTTTGCACCGGGAAGATGGAAGTGATCGTTGCCATAGTTTACTCCCCTGTTCGCCACTGACAATCTGGACCTTAAGGGCCACATTGATGGTTAGTCTGATGGCGTACGACACGACGCCCTCGATATCTACAGCGACGACAAGCGAGCATCGTCCCTTCAGAAAAACTTAATTATTATTAAGAATATTTATAGTGGCCGTAATAGCCATAATTGGTGGCGGCTGTACGTTCCATAGCGTTGAGGATGGCGCCTTTGAGAGTGACGCCGCTGGTTCCAAGACGCTGTATCGTTGCTTCGATTTCCCGCGCCGGATTCATGCCGAAACGCACCACGAGCAAGCTAGTGCCAACCTGCTTACCAATGATGGCGGCATCGGTCGCCGCCAGTACCGGTGGGGTATCGATAATCACCAGGTCGTAGCGGGAGGACACATCCTTCATTAGCTGTGAAAAGCTCGGCTGCATCAGCAGTTCAGAAGGGTTGGGCGGAGAGACGCCTCGAGAGATATAGTCCAACCCTTCCACCGCGGTACTACGAACCGCTCCTTCTAATGTCAGTTGACCAACCAGTAGTTCGGAAAGCCCAGCATCGCTTTCGCCTTGAAAGGCATGGTGGAGATGCCCCTTACGCAGGTCGCCATCCATGACGAGTACCTTCTGACCAGCCTGGGCACAAACCGCGGCCAGGTTAGCGCTAATGAAGCTCTTTCCGACCGTTGGTGAAGACCCCGTAATCATGAGTCGGTTGTTATCCGCATCCATCATGGCGAAGTGCAAGCTGGTGCGCAGACTGCGTATAGCTTCGATAGAGAGATCATTCGGGCTTCGCAAGGCCAGCAGGTCACAAAGACCAATACGCTGACGCAGAGCGGCGCGCTTGCGGTAATGCGAACCGGTCTTGAAGCCTCCCGAAAGCTTCTTCTGCTCAACGGAAAGGGGCACGGCCGCATAGACAGGAAGGCCCTGATCCTCAAGCTGCTTGGGTACTTCGATGCTACGATTGAGTAGGTAGCGAGCCAAAACGATAGCAATCGCGACGAATAAGCCCATGAGCAAACTTCTGGACACGATCCGGCTCGAAAGCGGCGCAATGGGCCACGGCTGGACGACAGCCGAGTCGAGTATCCTGACATTGCCCACCGTTCCCGCCTGAATCAGGCGCATTTCTTGCTGCTTGTTGAGCAGCTGTATATAGATTTCCTGATTAACGCGAGCCGCCCGCTCAAGCCTAAGGATCTCCTGCTGGGTTTCGGGGAGGTCGTGAATCTGAATTTCCAATTCCGCTTTGCTTTCTTCCAGTCGCTGCTTCTTATTAACCAGCACTTGGTAGGTTGGGTGACCACTAGTGAAACGTTGCCCCAGTTCGATCCGCTGAAACTCGATATCCGACAATTGATTTTCGATTGTCACCAGATTGTTCAGCATGGCTTCGGTCTGGAAATCCAGATCAACGGAATCGCGTTGGGCGCGATAATCGTTCAGGTTAGATTCTGAAGCGGAGAGCTGTTCGCTAACCTGGGGAATCTGTTCCGCAAGGAACTGAAGCTGACGGTCGGCCTGGGCGGACTGACGCTCGATGTTTTGTGCCAGGAAGACCTCCATAATAGTGTTGAGAGTATCCTCAATCTGCGTTCTGTCCTGACCGGTCAGGCGAAGATTGACCAGCCACTCCCCTTCCGCTTGGGAGCTACTCAAACTTGATTTGAGCGCATTGATCGCACTCAGACGGGTACTTAGGGATAGCAGGAACTCGGCACCTGCATGCGCTTCGAGGCGTTGCACGAACAACCGATAACCATCGTCGCTGTGCAGTGTTTCGCCAGCCTGCCCGGTAAACAAAACACGCTCGCCCTGTAGCAAGGTATAACCACCATCACCCTCTGAGCGGATAATGTAGGGACCTCTAGAGGCCCCCTCGGGCACTTCGAATCGCGAGACATCGACAAATTCATTGGCCCATACATAAGGATGATCACGCATCAAAGAGGGTACGGACACACCCCGGTTGACGAGGAAGTTACCGAGAAAGTACAAGCGCCTGGGGGTGACTCGGATGGTCAGATTTTCGCGGTCAACTGCCCCACCCAGTACCATTCTCGATTTCAGGATTCCGATCTCGGTCAGTGTCCTGTTTTCCTCAAGGCTTGCCTGCCCCGACATCCCGGGCAGGTTGATCAGCGTGCTATCCTTGCTTTCTACCTGCACAAGCGAGTCGGCACTGTATATGCGTGGCTGCGAGCCAGCATACAGGTAGCCACCGACACCAAAAAGAAATATTACAAATAAAATCAAACACTTACAGTCAACTAGCCAGCCAAAAAAATGGCCAAGGTCGATGTCTGGCGCGTAGGTTGGTTTTGAGGGCGGGCTGTCTGTCACGCGGCGACCTTATATAGACGTTGAGAAAAGAGATTAAGTAACTTTAGAGGAAGCAGTTATAGGTATAGGTGTATGAAACGATAAGGTTATAAGCGTGGTGGTTAAATAAAAGCGTGGCGGATAAAGGCATATTTAGTGCAACTATCTGGTGCAACTAGTTGGTGCAACTTGGTGAAACTTTATGCAACTTGATACAACTTGGTGCAACTTGCCATCAGCCACGCTACCGCCCCAGGATATAGCGGCAATCCCCGAGACCAAGCGTTTTTATAACATTTAAACGCATTGTGCATTTTTAGTAATCTTGGATAAAAAGCACAGCTCCCAAGATTGAACTTAATAATAATTAACTGACTAAAAAAGTAACACCAGAAACTTAAATATTTTAAAACCGGCATCAACTCATTCTTTTAATTAGACATTTCTTCGCCGTAAACCATTATTTAAAATAAAATTTTTGATTAATCAACCATGCATATTGATCGTATATACTCATGAGTCGTCATACGTAAAAGACCGACAATCAACCTAGTGCAGCCCTCAGTTCGGATCGGCGCCTGGCATGTATCTGTCATTTATTATGATGGTGAGGGGTTTCTTCTTTTAACCACGCTACCGCCCCGGGGTATAATGGCAACCCTCGATACCAAATATTTATATCATTCAATAAATTTATTAATTTTTATAAGACTGGACAAAAACTGCCAAGCGCACAAGAACCAATTTAATAAAACAAACTGACCACATAAGTAACACCCATAACTTATATTTCAAATTTCGCGGCTTATCTCATACTTCTGATTAGAAGATAACTAGTAATAAACTTTTATTTAAAGTGTATTATCAACTAATAATCAATATCTATTAATCACACATACACGTGAGCCCACCTAACTTATTGGGTGAGTAAGAAGAGAAGGTAATGCCAGAGGAGTACTCGACATGGGTAAGGCTACCCACGGGGATGGCCGCGAAGCTACACGGGCCACCAGGCACTGGCGGCGCCGTATCTGCGGTATATTGGGATGAGGTGAAACGAGGCTTTGTACAAAAAACCGACGAGCGAAGGCAAAGCAAAGCAAAGATCAGTGAAAAAAGAATCGGTTTGACGTTCAGGGCGAGTTGTAACGCTGAATTATCGAGCGTAGGCAGCTCTTACCCAGCCTAACTTGTCTAGCGTACTTCCTTAAGCGTGGGTACCTGCACTCTACTAATTCCACCCAATCTCCACGCCTCGACTGGATTTCCGACTTCGGGTACCCCGAATGCCCCCCAAATCACTCGAAACGTGGTTGCGTACACAGACCCGTCACCCATAACAATGTTCGTATCAATGTGAAATCTACGCTTTTGCTCTTGCATTAATGCATTACCAAGATCTGATATAGTTTCAATGCTTGATATCCTTTTCTCTCTGCATGCTTCATGGAAGGCTGAAAACTTTTCGTCATAATAGAGATCAGGAGCAATTTCCCGCTGATGCATTGCAAGATGCCTGTCTTTATCGCCATCACAGATCGCTTGAACAGCTGCTTCGACCATTCCTGTGGCTGTCTCGCTATACACTTCATCCGCCAAAACAGAGGAAGATAGCAGCAGTGAAAGCGCCGTAGTGGTCGAAATAAAGATGACATTAATTTTTTTAAACATTCTAATTTACCTTTATTTTTTTTAGCTCCGCTCAACTTGAAACAGAGCAACACTCACTTTCTCCATTCGCTTACTTTTTTCAGCAATTGTAAGGTACTAGGATCGTTAACGATGCCATGTTCTATGTCATGTACGATGTCTTGCTCGGAAGCTTCCCCTGCCAGCGCTTGGTAAAGGCGGGTGGCCAGCTTCTTTCCTAGCTCGACGCCCGGCTGATCAAAAGGGTTTAGGTTCCACAATACCGATTGAACAAACACCTTGTGTTCGTAAAGCGCTAACAGTGCCCCCATACTCCAAGCGTTTAGCTGATTAAGCAGCAAAAGCGAATTAGGCTGGTTGCCGCGATAACTCTGAGCCATAGATCCGCGCAGTGCATTAGGAATAGCATCGTCACCCAACGCGAACAACTGCGCCTGGGCTAGGCAATTAGCTAAGGTTAGTTGCTCCTGGGAGGCCAACGAATCACGCACAGCCTGGGTTGCTGCTACCTCACGCCCGGCCACCGCTACAAAATCGGCACTTACCGTATGCCCGCCCTGATGCAGAAGTTGATAAAACGCATGCTGAGCATTCGACCCCACATCGCCCCAGATAATTGGGCAGGTCGCATGAGTAACAGAGCGCCCATCCAGGCACACACTCTTACCATTTGATTCCATCTCTAATTGCTGTAAATAGGCAGGCAAACTTTTCAGCCGGGCATCATAAGGCAGTATGGCATGGCTGGAAATATTCAGAAATTGGCAATTCCAAGCGCCCACTAATGCGACTAAGACGGGCAAATTTTCGGTCAGCGGCGTCTCCAGGAAGTGGCGATCCATCATGTGCGCCCCTTCGAGCAGCGAATTAAATTTAGCCATACCAAGCTGCATCGCAACGCTGACACCAATTGGCGACCATAATGAAAAACGCCCACCAATCCAGTCTTTAAAGACCAATTGATGGGCGTCAGGAATACCAAACTCAGTCATTTTATCCGGTCTGGAGGAGACCCCTAAAAGTTGATAGCAACAAATAGTGGGCACATCAACTTCCAGTGATTCACTCAACCATACCAAGGCCGTTTGTACATTGAACTGCGTATCCGCTGTGGTAAACGATTTAGATGCCAACACCAATAGCGTGGTAGCAGGATCCAGTGACTCCATCAACGGTAAAAGCTGGGTGCCATCCATGCTAGAGACGAAGTGAACGTTGACAACAGTATGGCTTGGTCGATCTGCCAAAGCTTCACTAATCAGTTTTGGCCCTAAATCAGACCCGCCAACGCCAATATGCACTACATCGGTGATTGACTGCCCAGTGGCACCAAACCACTCACGCTGATGCACTCGCTCAACAATTTCGGCTAAGCGTAAACGCTGCTGCTGACAAAAAGCGGCGGCATCTTCCATGCCGTTGGGAGGAGTAGCAGCCGTTGGCCAGCGCGCTGCCATATGCATTGCCTCACGCTTTTCAGAGGTATTCATTTTAGCGCCAGCAAACAATGCTTTACGCTTCTCTTCAAGACCACAGCTGTGTGCCCAATCAGTTAATAATGAAAGGGTCTCCTGAGTTACACGTTGCTTACTAAGGTCTAAATGTAGCGTATTAAAAGTAAATGCTAATGAACTAGAGCGCCGACGGGCTGAGGGAGTATCGCTACCAATCAGGTCACTGAGCGATTGCGCCTGGAGACGTTCAGCATGGGCCTGTAATGCATTTAATGGGGTATATACACGCTGCGACAGCTGTAAACTCGAACTATTCATTACTCCCCCTGTTCATTTGTTACTCTATTCAATTGCGACCCTATTCATTTGCGACCCCATGAATTTTTCATTCGGCCTAAAAGAAAAGAATAATTAGACATTAATCTATATTTACATAAATTAACATTCAAAGTCTACTTATCTATAACGGACAGGGAGATAGCAAGCAATATGAATATCTTCATTTTCTAAGATGAGAGTTTCCGAATTCAGGAGCTTAAGCAACCCAACCATAGCTTTTGCGCAAGCAAGCGGTTGGCTGCCATACCGCAACCCACCACCTTGCATGGTGGGTTATAAAAAATGAGCGCAAGCAGCTAGGCTTTTTTTGGCCACTTCGGCGGCCTGCTCTGACGTCCCAGCTTCTGCATAGCAGCGCAGTTCTGGCGCATTGCCTGATGGGCGAAGATGAACAACATCTCCTGTTGTAAGCGTTACCCGTAGACCATCGGTGCTATCTACATGAATAATGCTCGCTTCCAAGCCCAACGCCTTTTGCATGGCAGGCAAGTCATTTTTCCATTGTGACAACAAAGCAGCGCTGCGCTCTGTAGGGAAGGATTTGAGCCTGTCACTGGCGGTAAAGCGCAGTGGTAAGCCATCGACTAATGCTGACAGAGGCTTATTTTGCTGTGCAGCTGCTACCAGCAGTGTTAATGCGGGCAGCAAGGCATCACGCGTAGGCAGCGCCTCCAGGTAACCCGTTTCTTTTTGCAGCCGGCTCGCCAACAAAAAACCGCCATTCGCTTCGAACCCAGCTACCTGAGCATTTTGTTCAGTCAGCGCCCCCATAGCGGCCAGCACATAAGGTGAGCCTATGCGGGTACGTACCACCTGCGCAAATGCCCCACAGCCTTCAATAGCGGTATTACAACTCACCGGTACCGCTAGCGCCTGTATGCCTAATTCCCGAGCACATAGCAAACCAAGGATATCGCCACGCAACCACTGGCCATGTTCATCGGCCAACAACGGGCGATCGCCATCGCCATCCGTGGTGAATAATGCATCCAAGTTGTGCTCTGCTGACCAGGTGGAAGCCTTAGCACGGTCTTCTTCGCTAACCGCTTCGGTATCGACAGGTACAAACTGCTCACTACGGCCAAGAGGAATAACGCTTGCCCCCAGCGCTTCTAATACCTGCTGACTAAGGTCACGCCCCGCCGCAGAGTGTTGATACAGGCCCACACGCATACCTGTCAGCGGCTTGCCTTCAAACCATGTTGTAAAACGCGTTAAGTAACGTTCGTTAGCCGCATTGCGCTCGCTATTACGGGCAATCGCCCCCAGCTGTGGCAGTTCAACCTCAGCGTTTAGAATGGCCTGCTCATCCGCCTTGGTGATCTCACCCTCCGGCCGATAAAATTTGATGCCGTTACGATCAAAAGGAATATGGCTACCGGTAATCATGATTGCAGGGATACCATCCGCCATGGCCTGGAGCGCTAACGCAGGGGTAGGCAGGATGCCGTAGTCAGCCACTTCAATGCCCACCGCCCTTGCAGCAGCTGTACATGCCGCCGCCATGTCAGGGCTGTTCGGACGGCGATCCATACCCATGGCTACCCGGTTGACGTCAACGTGCTCGCGCATGACATGCAAAAAAGCCACGGTAAAGGCCGCACATACGTCATCGCTAAACTGTTCGACCAGCCCCCGGGCGCCGCTGGTGCCGAACGCGATACCGCTGTTGGCTATTAATTCTTTACACTGCTGGCTCATATCGGCGACGGCTTCCTTATAATTAGCAAATGGACAACCCAGTTGGTCTCGGTGCTCAACGACCTACGGCATTCTAAACGAATTCGCCCCAAGCTTGCGCCTCCGATGGATGGTGCCCCGTCACTCCCCGCTCGATTCAATGACGAAAAGTAGGAAATGTGTCTGGGTCGCAGGGGTTGGCCAAATAGTAGACAATCTGAGCGGTGGTAATGGGCCTTTGAATGTGCTCAAAAAGCGTTAATGCAGAAAACACTAAAGTTTTATTTGTTCTGGCCGTATAAGGCTTATAATACATAATGTTATTTATAAAGAAGGGTTACCGATGCCAGCCATTAACACCAACCTTGCCGCTTTGGGTGGACAAAATAACCTAAGAAAAACGCAGGCCAGCTTAAACACTGCGATAGAGCGGCTCTCCTCAGGCCTGCGTATTAATAGCGCCAAAGATGATGCCGCGGGGCAGGCGATCGCCAACCGCATGGAATCCAATGTGCGCGCTAATACTACGGTCACTCGTGGCATTAATGACGGCATCTCGCTGATGCAAACCGCAGAGGGCGGGCTAGATGGTATCAATGACATCCTGCACCGCTCACGAGAATTAGCCGTGCAGGCGGCAAATGGAACCCTTTCCGATACCGACCGCGCTTCGGTAAACGCCGAGTATAAAGAGCTGCGTGCCGAGATTGATCGTATTGCCACGAGTACAGAAGCGTTTGGAAAATATCCGTTGGCGCCGGTTGAGTCCAGCTTGGGGGAAACCCAGAGTATGGGGGATCTCTTCGAAGATAGTGGCGATAGGCTTATGGGACAGGGCTCCGGCATAGAGCCTGTTACTTTCATCCCTAGTGGAGCCAAAAATGTCACTATCTCAGTTGATGGTTTGACCGGTGCTGAAGACGATATACAAATTTTCACTCGTAGCGGCAAGCACCTGGTTGGAACGCCTTTGGATGATTACACCTGGAAAGCGAATGGTGTTGATACGGCCGATGATCTTAAAGCTAAGATTTTCCAAAACTCTGAGAAGGACTTAGGTTTCTTTTCTGATGCTGAATATGATGCTTCTGACTTGTTTTATATTGAAGCAGATGCTGACGCCGTATTTTCAGATCAGCTTGAGGATGGTGAGACCAAGAGCTATAGCGGCATGACGTTTGTGTATACAGGTGATGGTGATCGCTTTAGTAGTGATACAGATGCAAGTGATGGCTCAACAGATGCCACCCATAGCCTGGAACGGGTCAATATTGATGAAGTAAAAGAGCCTTTAATATTGGTTGTGACAGGCACAGGCGTTTTTAACGTGCAGGCTGAGTGGGATGACATGCCTGCGTCTGACACTACTTCTCCTGAGAGCGCTGCAACTGAAATTGTAGTCGATGCTCAGGTCGGTGAAAAAATGGACACTATTACTGTAGAGCCAACTCCAGCGGATCATGTGTCTCTAGGCTTGGAGGATGTTGAGCTAGACCCCATCGAAAAAGCGCGTGAAGCGATGGACAAGCTGCAGGAGGCGCTAAACCAAGTTGATGGTTACCGTGGTCAGTACGGCGCCCTCACTAATCGATTTGATAGCGCTATTGAAAACCTGGCAACGCAGAGCGTCAATACCACCGCGGCGAAATCGCGCATTATGGATACCGACTATGCTCAGGAAACCTCTGCTATGGCAAAGCTGCAGATTTTGCAGCAGGCAGGCACTTCTGTGCTAGCCCAAGCTAACCAGACCCCGCAAGGCGTACTTTCTCTTCTTGAGTAAGGTAAGGCGACAAGGTACAGCAAGTATTTTACCGCTAACCCAGGATTCTCACAGAGGATAAAGAAAGCGGCTGAAAATGCCATAATTTCAGGGCATTACGCCAGAAACCCACACCCACAGCCGCTATCCACAATGACACCTGAAGCACTGAACTTCTCGCCGTAAAAATTGAAATCGATTTTTACGGCGGTCACATTACCTCAAATTTTTGTCGCTCTCGAATGCTAGCATGGTGTGACCACCAGCATAGCGCCGACTCTATCGTAGTAATCAGCAAGAACAGCCGACAGTTCAAGGGGGCGGCTCTACCCTTTCAACACCCCCGCCAATAGCGCTTTAGCGTTTTCGATCAGCTCGTCCAGATGTTGCTCGCCTTTGAAGCTTTCGGCGTAGACTTTATATAGCGATTCCGTGCCGCTGGGGCGTGCGGCAAACCAGCCATTTTCGGTGGTGACCTTGATGCCACCAATCGAAGCGCCATTACCGGGGGCGTTGACCAGCACGGCAGTAATGGGATCACCTGCCAGCTGCTTCTCGGTCACGCTCTCAGCCGTCAGGTTTTTAAACGCCGCTTTCTCTTCCGGCGAACAGGCGGTATCCACCCGCTTGTAGAAGGGCTCGCCGAAGCGCTCGGTAAGGGTGCGGTAATACTCGCTAGGCGTTTTACCGGTCACTGACATAATTTCCGCTGCCAGCAAACACAGCACGATACCATCCTTATCGGTAGACCACGCCTTGCCGTTGCGGGTCAGCAAGCTAGCGCCAGCACTCTCTTCGCCGCCAAACGCCAGCCAGCCTTCATGCAGACCTTCCACAAACCACTTAAAGCCTACCGGCACTTCATACAGCTCGCGCTGGTGAGAAGCGGCGACTCGATCAATCATGGAAGACGAAACCAGCGTCTTACCGACTTTTAGCGAAGCAGCCCACTCTGGGCGGTGGGTCATCAGGTAATCGATGCACACCGCCAAAAAGTGGTTTGGATTCATCAAGCCGTTGGCATCGACAATACCGTGGCGGTCGGCATCCGGGTCGTTACCAAAAGCGATATCGAAGCGGTCTTTAATGTTGAGCAGATTGGCCATCGCCGCCGGGCTTGAACAATCCATACGGATTTTGCCGTCGTGATCCGGCGGCATAAATGCAAACTCAGCATCGACCGTAGTATTCACCACCTCGAGATTGAGGTGGTAGTGCGCTGCTATCGCCTGCCACACCGGCAGTGCCGTGCCCCCCATGGGGTCGGCGCCTAAGGTCAGGTTAGCATCCTGAATCGCGGCAATATCCACCACGCTGCCGAGCTTGGCAACGTAATGTGCAGTGAAATCGTACTCCTGAGCGTGAGCAATCGCCTCGTCAACCGACACCGTGTGCACATCTTCTAATTGGCGCAGCAGGTAAGCGTTAGCGCGTAGCTCGATCCAGCCGGTGGCATCGGTATCCGCCGGGCCACCGTGGTGCGGGTTGTACTTAATGCCGCCATCTTCCGGCGGATTATGCGAAGGCGTGATGATTAAGCCATCCGCGAGAGCCACATCCGGCGCCGCCTGATCCTCAGGGTGATTGTGGTGCAGAATTGCCTGGCTAATCAGCGGCGTCGCGGTGTAGCCGTGATCCTTCTCGACGAATACCGGCACCCGATTGGCAGCCAACACCTGCAGCGCGCACTCCCACGCCGGGCGAGAAAGCGCGTGGGTATCGAAACCTAAAAACAGCGGCCCCTGGTAACCCGCCTCAAGGCGGTAATCGACCACTGCCTGGGTAATGGCGTAAATATGCGAGGCATTAAAGGTACGCTCGATGGAGCGGCCACGATGGCCAGAGGTGCCAAACGCTACGCGTTCCTTAACCACGCTGGCATTCGGCTGTTGTTCATAAAACGCTTTTAAAACGGCTTCCATTTGTGAACTCCTTTTTACAACACAACCAACGGGCAGCGATACAAAAGCTAAGCCTACAATAGCTTAGCCCATAATAACGAAAGCCCCTGTTTAAGGGGCTATATAACCATCAACGCTGCTTCTTTAACGTGTCCAACCGCTTTACTGTTGATCAACAGTAAAGCGATACCTCAAGAGCTGCTCAGGCTTAATGCCCCCACACCACAAAGTAGGGGTTGAGCTTTTCGCTGGGGTTGGCATAGCTAAGCGCCGTGCCTTCCAGGGTTTCTACCCGGCCGCCTGCTTCCAGCACTACCGCATGGGCGGCGCCGGTGTCCCACAAACAGGTGGGGCCCAAACGTGGGTAGGCATCGGCGAAACCTTCGGCAATGATGCACAGCTTCAGCGAACTGCCCATGGGCAGCATGGTGTGCTCGCCCAATTGTTCCAACCAAGCGGCCAAATCAGGACTAGGGTGCGAACGACTGCCCACTACACGCCATGCGGTACCCGGATTAGGTTTGCCTGCCACGGAAATAGCCTTACGATGACCATCGGCTTCAATCTTAAACGCGCCCAGCCCCCGTGCGGCCACATAGCCCACCTCAAGCGCCGGGGCAGTCACCACGCCGAGCACCGGCTTACCGTTTTCAATCAGGGCAATATTGACGGTGAACTCGCCGTTACGCTTGATGAACTCTTTGGTGCCATCCAACGGGTCAACTAACCAATAGCGGCCCTCAGCATCAGCACCGGAAAAACCCTCTATATCCTCTTCAGAGAGGATCGGGATCTGCACCGGCAGCGCCTGCAAACCGCGCACAATAACGTTGTGCGCCGCTTTATCTGCCTCGGTTAACGGGCTTTTATCGTCTTTCTCTTCCACGCTGAACTCGCGGGCGTAAACGCTCATAATGGCGTCGCCAGCTTCGCGAGCTATGCCTTCAATGGCATCCAGCAGTGCTTGATCAATAATCGCCATAATCTAATCCCTCTATAAGACGTAGCCCTTTAAGACGTAGCCCTTTAAGATTTAGTCTTTAAGACCTAGCCTTTGCAAAAAAAAGCTGCCAAATAGTGGCCAACCTCGCCACCACCTGACAGCTAGTGCATTCAAATCAGCTGATCATTCCACGTTCACGCAAGGCTGCGATCACGGCGTCGGCTGCTTCTTCCGCGTCCATTTCAGATGTTTTCAAATGAACATCCGGCGCTTCAGGAGCCTCATAAGCGGAATCAATGCCTGTGAAGTTTTTCAGCTCTCCCCGGCGGGCCTTTTTGTAGAGGCCTTTCGGGTCTCGCGCCTCGACAACATCCAGCGGAGCATCGACAAAAATCTCGATGAACTCGCCCGCTTCCAACAGATCCCGTGCCAGTTGGCGCTCGCTGCGGAATGGCGAGATAAACGCCGACATCACGATCAACCCGGCATCCACCATCAGCTTGGCGGTTTCCGCTACCCGGCGCACGTTTTCAACGCGGTCAGCATCGGTAAAGCCTAAATCACGATTCAAGCCATGGCGCACGTTATCGCCATCCAGCAGATAAGTATGCTGGCCGTGGGTGAAGAGTTTTTTCTCAACCAGGTTAGCAATGGTCGATTTACCCGCCCCAGAAAGCCCGGTGAACCACAACACGGCAGGTTTCTGGCCTTTGGCCAACGCACGCGCCTGCTTATCGATATCCACATGCTGCATATGGATATTCTGGCTACGCCGTAAGGCGAAGTGCAGCATGCCTGCGCCAACCGTATTGTTGGTCATACGGTCGATGAGGATAAAGCCGCCGGTATCGTGGTTGTCTTTATAGGCATCAAAGGCAACGGCACGGTTAAGGCTTAGGGTGCAAATACCAATACCGTTCAGATCAAGCTGCTTGCTCGCGGTGTGTTCCAGGGTATTGACGTTGACCTGATACTTGATATCCGTCACGGTTGCCGAAACCGTTTGGGTACCCAGCTTCATCAAGTAAGGGCGGCCTGGCAACAGCGGTGCTTCGTGCATCCACACCAGGGTGGTTTCAAACTGGTCGGCGGTGTGGGCTGGCTCATCTACGCCGGAAATGACATCGCCACGGGAAATATCAATTTCATCTTCCAGCAGCAGTGTAATCGACTGCCCGGCAACCGCCTCTTCCAGGTCACCATCCAGGGTATAAATCCGCGAAACAGTGCTGGTTTTGCCAGAAGGCTGAACGCGAATTTGGTCGCCTGGGCGAACCACACCGCTGGCCACCATGCCAGTAAAACCGCGGAAATCCAGGTTGGGGCGATTCACCCACTGCACAGGCATGCGGAAGGGAGAGCGTTGAAGATGCTCAGCATCCAGCTCGACGGTTTCCAGGTAACCCAACAGGGTCGTACCGTGGTACCACGGCATTTTGGCGCTGTGCTCGATGACGTTGTCGCCCTTCAGCGCCGACATGGGAATGAAGGTGATGTTCTCCAACCCCAGCTGTTTGGCGAAAGCACGGTACTCTTCGACGATTTGATCAAAACGCGCTTTGGAGTAGTCGACCAAATCCATCTTATTAATGGCCACCACCAGGTGGCGCATGCCCATTAACGACATCAAAAAGCTATGGCGGCGGGTTTGCGTCAAAATACCGTGACGGGCATCGACCATCAAAATAGCCGCGTCGGCAGTGGAAGCCCCGGTAACCATATTGCGGGTGTACTGCTCATGCCCCGGCGTATCCGCCACGATGAACTTGCGCTTCTCGGTCGAGAAGAAACGGTAGGCCACATCAATGGTAATGCCCTGCTCGCGCTCAGCGGCCAGGCCATCCACCAGCAGCGCAAAATCCATCTCGCCGCCCTGGGTGCCGTATTTTTTCGAGTCCGCTTCTATTGCTGCCAGTTGATCTTCAAACAGCAACTTGGACTCAAACAGCAGGCGGCCAATCAGGGTGCTTTTGCCGTCGTCTACGCTGCCGCAAGTAATAAAGCGCAGCAAGCCTTTGTGCTCGTGGGCTTTCAGGTAGCCTTCGATATCGCCAGCAATCAGGTCAGATGAGTGAGACATTAAAAATACCCCTCTTGCTTCTTCTTCTCCATGGATGCCGCACTATCGCTATCAATCACCCGGCCCTGGCGTTCCGATGTTTTGGTCAACAGCATTTCTTGAATAATAGCGGGCAAGGTATCCGCTTCTGATTCAACCGCACCGGTTAGCGGGTAACACCCCAATGTGCGAAAACGTACTTTACGCATCATGGGCACTTCACCCGGCTCTAACGGCATGCGTTCATCATCGACCATAATCAGCGCACCATCGCGCTCCACCACCGGCCGTTCAGCCGCATAGTAAAGCGGCACAATGGGGATATTCTGCAGGTAGATGTACTGCCAGATATCCAGCTCGGTCCAGTTGGAGATCGGAAATACGCGGATAGACTCTTTGCCATTCTTCCGGGTGTTATAGAGCTTCCATAACTCAGGGCGCTGGTTCTTCGGATCCCAGCGGTGCTGTGCGGTACGGAACGAAAAAATACGTTCCTTGGCACGGGATTTCTCCTCATCGCGCCGGGCGCCGCCAAAAGCCGCATCGAAGCCGTACTTATCCAGCGCCTGCTTCAAGCCTTCGGTCTTCATTATGTCGGTATGAATCGCCGAGCCGTGGGTAAACGGATTGATGTCCTTCTCGACACCTTCCGGGTTGATATGCACCAGCAGATCCATACCAATCTCTTCCGCCATATTGTCGCGGAATTCATACATGGCCCGGAACTTCCAGCGGGTATCAACGTGCAGCAGCGGGAACGGCGGCGGAGAAGGTGCAAAAGCTTTGCGGGCCAGGTGCAGCATGACCGCCGAGTCTTTGCCAACGGAATAAAGCATTACCGGGTTTTCAGTCTCGGCAACCACTTCGCGCATGATCTGAATGCTTTCCGCTTCCAGTCGCTGTAAATGGGTGAGTGATGTCATCATCTGTCCCAACAATTGTGTGAAAAAACATAGCGTGAAAAAGTTTGCTTTCAAGTGCCAGGCTCTGTCTGAAAAGTCGGCGAGCGAAGACCAGACAAGGCAAAAATCGGCGAAAAGACGGAGTTTACGTAGTGTAAATGAGTACTTTGAGCCGATTTTTAACGCCGTATGGTCGAGCGCAGCCAGTTTTCAGACAGGGCCTAGGAAGCCAAGCCCATATCGGCAGGCACCGGCACTAACCAAAACATCGTTTGTTGCGCCAACCAAGCCGTTACCTGCGGGCTGGCTGACAACCAAGCGCCATGAAATACCAAGGCGACTGGCCTGTTACTTTCTTCACTCTGACCAATGAGCGCCTGCATAGCGGCCAGATAATCATCTGCCAAGGGCGGGTGCTTAAAACAGCGCATCCACAACCGGCCACGGGGGCCATGCAAATAGAGCTGATAAACCGGACGCTGTGGATGCGCCACCCGGCGCACACCACCCTGCCAACGCTGGTCGGCCTCTTCTAACCTATTAAACCGCGGCGCAACGGCCTGCCGATACCACCGGCCCCGCTGCGAGCGTTGCTTAGCCAATGCGCTTAACGGCCAAGGCTCATGCTTCAAACCTTGATTTTCCCACCAGTGTTCAATGCCGCGCTGGGTCAACTCAACACCATGCTCATCGCGTAAAAACGCCACAAGGTCAGCGCTGCTCCAGCCTGGCTGTTCAGCGGGGGGCGGGGCATACAGCGCCTCCCACAACCGTTTTTGAATAGCGGCATCAAGCACATTGGCCTGCCCTTTTAAACGGCCGCGGGAGCGTACCGGCACTGCCGCCCAGCCACCTTCACGAAACGCCTTCCAGGCCGCCGAAACGGTCGGGGAAGAAAGCCCGGTTTGTTGGCTTACCAACGCAACCGTTACCCCATCCAAGCGTAGCTTCACGGCTTGCATGCGGCGCTCATTGAGCGTTTCAGGCGATAAATGTTTAATGCTCAAAATTATCGCTAACCACCTGTATTAAATATAATTTTCAATAATTATCAGATCGAAGATCGGCAATCATTAGACACCATCATAAAAGCCTGCGTAAAATCCAGCAAGTGAACCATTAAGTTACCGCTTTTAAGGACCCACCATGACCCCCTGGGCCGTTCTGTTTTCTATTACGCTTTTATTGGCGCTGTTAATTAGCGGGCGCGTAAAGCCTGCCATTGCTTTTGTCACGTTGGCCGCTATTTTTTTACTACTAGGGTTTGTCGACACCGCTACCCTGCTCACCCAATACACCAATCCGGCACTCGCCACACTGTTACTCTTACTGCTGGTATCGCTGGCGCTTGAACGTTCGCCCCTGCTGGACTGGCTTTCGCGCCACCTATTAAAGGGCCACCCGCGGCTTGCTACGGCACGCTTAATGGGCAGCACGGCGGTGCTTTCCGCTTTTTTGAATAACACGGCCGTGGTAGCGGCCTTTCTCGGCGCTATTTCGCGCCAGCAGCGTATCGCGCCATCCCGGCTATTAATCCCGCTCTCTTACGCCTCCATCTTGGGCGGCATTACCACCCTGGTGGGTACGTCCACCAACCTGGTGGTGAACTCGTTTAACTTGAGCGCCAGTGGCAGCGAGTTAGGCATGTTCCAATTCAGTCTAGTGGGTATCCCTGTGGCGCTGGCGACCCTATGCGTTCTAATGTGGCGCGCCAATGCCCTGCCGCATCACCAGGTGGAAAACACTAATGAAAAGCTCTCCTACTTTCTAGCGGCCGACCTAGAGCCCGACTCGCCCATGATCGGCAAAACCATCGAAGAAAACGGCCTGCGTAGCCTGGAGGGGCTCTACTTACTGGAAATAGAGCGCCACGGGCGACTGATTAGCCCCGTGGCACCGGATGAGCAACTGCTGGCCAACGACACGCTGGTATTCACGGGGGAAGTGGGCAAGGTACAAGCACTGCAGCGCTTTCCAGGGCTGCAGCTGTTCGGCCATCAGGCCGACAACCTGTTAGCGACGAATTTGGTGGAGGTGGTGATTTCCCACGAATCCGAGCTTTCAGGCAAAACCCTGCAGGATGTGGATTTTCGCAGCATGTTTAGTGCGGGAGTGGTGGGTATACGGCGGGGAGAAAAACGTTTGGAGGGGCAGTTGGGGAAAATCCCACTTCGCGTGGGGGACTGCTTGTTACTGGCAGTAAGCGCTGACTTCCGGCAGCACCGTAATCTAGACCGCAACTTCCACTTACTCAGCGGCAGTTTCACCAGGCCGCAATTGAGTAACAAAGAGAGCCTATTCACCGTGGGCGGCTTTGCAGCAGTGATTGCCTTGGCTACCGCTAATCTGCTGCCACTGTTCCACGGGCTACTGATACTGCTGGGCGGGCTACTGCTAATGAAAGTGATCAGCCTGGCGGAACTGCGCCGCCGCTTCCCGTTTGAGCTATGGCTGATTATTGGTTCGGCGTTAGCGATTGCCCAGGCACTGGAAAACTCAGGCGCGGCGGGCTTGTTAGCCAGCGGTATGCAGGGGCTGTTCAGCGGCTACGGTATCTATGCCGCATTTGTGGGTTGTTACCTACTAACGCTGCTACTCACAGAAACCGTGACCAACAACGCCGCTGCCGCGCTGGCCTTTCCGGTGGCCTGGAGCACCGCCCACGCCTTTGGCGCCGACCCACTGCCGTTTGTAATGGCCGTTGCGTACGGTGCCAGCGCCTGCTTTTTGATCCCGTTTGGCTACCAAACTCACCTAATGGTGTATTCACCTGGGCGCTACCGCATCACGGACTTCCTGAAGATCGGCCTGCCGGTTAGTGTGACTTACTCAGCGGCGGTACTGCTGATTACGCCTTGGGTGTTTCCGTTTTAGGTGAGGGGTGTGAGTGGTGAGTGGTGAGTGGTGAGTGGTGAGGGTGTGAGTGGTGAGGGTGTGAGTGGTGAGGGTGTGAGTGGT
>TARA_R110001583_G_scaffold25694_4_pt1 | contig 49796 bp, 39 predicted proteins | sample TARA_R110001583 | Tara Oceans TARA_R110001583 (sample SAMEA4398432) | marine metagenome | biome: Polar Biome; feature: [MES] marine water layer (ENVO:01000295) within the mesopelagic zone...; material: water (ENVO:00002006), including particulate matter (ENVO:01000060) such as...... | reverse complement strand
AAAACACTTCAAGTATATGTATAAAAATGATGGATATGTAAGACGCTATAGCGAGAGCTTTAAACTAAAAGTCTTAGCAGAACTTTCTCACGCAAATATTTAGTCTACTTAGGGACGTAAGTCCTCGATTTTTTTGAGTTTTAGCGAGCGAAACAAAATTTCGTGCTGCAAGTCCCAAATTCTTACCCCTAACTTTGCGCGTGGTTCCTGTGCGGCTTTTGTAGTGTTCCGGTAGATAAACGTTAAGCAAAAACCGCATAGGGCGCATCCTGCTTATGTTGATTAAATAGTTCATTTATTAATTAGTTCTTGTTCAAGGATATTCAATTCGGTTGCATTAATTTCAATTTTAAAATACGGCTTACCAAAAGCGGGTTCTACTCTTTTTATTTTACGGAGTACTTCTCTAAACTTTCTCAAGTCATTTCCTTTGGACTGAACTAGTTCATGGTATTTATCAAGGGATACAGTTCCTTGCTCCTTATGCCATTCTTCTAGTGTCAACTTTTTTAAACTCTTTTCTAATAAGACAGGTTGCTTATTTTCTTGAATAGCTTGACCTTGAAAAAGACTTAGAAGCATATCATGCGTAGGCTTATGGTATTTAAGTTCTTGTTCTCGAATTAGTTCAATAATATAGTCCAGTCTGCCCTTCATGTAATTTTGAAACGTAATAAAACTAATCATCACCTCACTTTCTGGAGTGATTTTCGTCTTCTCAAAAAAATCAATAATCGTGTCAATAGTGTCTGAATGTGATTTTGAAACTGTCTTGGAAAATGCCCGAAATCGCTCCGCTGTTATTCGATTAATACTAATTGCTGAAAATGTGCTTTTTTTCTTGTTCTTTAAGTCCATTACTGTAATTTTCTTCAACGTTTATAGGGTCTTGTGGCTTGTTTGATACAAATTTTCAATAAACTATAATAAGTAATTATTTTCAATTCATTGAAAATCAATGGTTTGAAACTCTTAACATCGCTTTAGCGTGTTATCCTCTTGCTATTCAAACTTTATCCGCTTCGCTTCTAAACCTTGAATACTTTCAATGAGTACTTTCATAAGGAAAAAGTAGGTGCGCCCTATTCGGTTTTTGCTTAACGCTTACCTATCGGGACGCTACAAAAACCAAACAGGAACCATGCGCATTTCAGTTAAGGTAAGATTTGGGGGCTTCGCTTCTTTGTTTCTCCTTTGCTTCGAAAAGTTTCATTAGGTTTTGCATATCCTCTCCTACTTTCTTTTGTAAAACCCTAGCATAAATCTGAGTGGTGGTGAGTTTAGTATGGCCTAAAAGTTTTGAAACTGTTTCTATAGGAACTCCGTTTGATAGTGTCACTGTTGTAGCAAAAGTGTGGCGCGCTACATGGAAGGTAATGTTCTTATGTATTCCGCAAGCCTTGGCAATCTCCTTCAAATTCTTATTCATCTTTTGATTACTATAAACAGGAAGTAATTTATCTGATGCTACAATTTCGTTTTTGTACTTCTCTAAAATCTTTTTTGCCTTAGGAAGTAATGGAATTTTAAGTTGCTCGTTGGTTTTAATTCTCTTTGTATGTATCCATTTATTTCCATCGATACCAACAAGGATTTGATTGGGATTCAATTCTCTAATATCAATATAGGATAAACCTGTATAACAACTAAATAAGAAGATATCCTTGACTATTTGTAGGCCAATAGTTATGAAGGTAGTTCCTTCAAATAAATCTAGCTCTCGTTCTGTAAGATAGTCCCTTTCATTTTTAACAAACCTTAGCTTGTAGTTCTTAAAAGGATCTTTGTCCAACCACTCCATTCGGATAGCCATGTTAATTATTTTCATCAGTCTAGACATATGCTTCATCACCCCATTATTGGTACAGGTTCTTCTTTCTTTTTTCGGCTTATAGGTTCTAATGTAATTCTCAAAATTTACAATAAACCTATAGTTGAGTTGTACCAAATAAATATCATCCGTTTTGTGCTTTTCTTGGAGGAACTCTCTTAAATAATTCTCAGTAGAGAAATAGTTTTTCAAAGTTCCTATCCTGAGTTCATTGTTGATATTTAGATTGTGGTACTCCACAGACTTCATTAAGGTCATTCGCTGTTCGTCCTCCCCGAAGTACCTTAACTTGATTCCTTTGGCGGTAATCACCTTCCTTTCGGAGTGTAATTGCTTGTGGGCATTGAGAACTTCGGCATGGACGTCATCCAAATAGGTGTTAAGTAAAATGTGATTATGGTCGATTTCTTTGGCTCTACACCTGAAAATATGCCAATTGCACACCGAAATGTCACGTTTTATACTGAATTCAGCGCGCTGTTTATTGACCGTAATTCGGACATAGATGTCCAATAATTCGGGATTACTTCGTTTTCTTCTAGTAAAGAAAATTACTCCTAAAGTGCTGTCTGTACGCATGTTGTAAGTCTTTTTAATTAAACATCTTTTGTTTAAAGACTACATCTAAAATGGTCTAAATGCTATTTAAAGTTAGCACAAAATACGTACCGCTTTGTACACCGAATTGCACACCAGAATGGTGGTTTCAAACGATATCATATGAATGCATGGAAAATGAAAAACCCTGATAATCATACGATTAGCAGGGTTTTGATATTGCCAAAATGGCCGTTCGTCGGGATGACAGAAGTAATGCTATCATCGCAATATGTTAACTATCAGTCTTTTAAAGACTCTATTTTAAATGGTTAACCGAACTCTAAACTCGGTTCAAAATGGCACAAATAGATGCAAATTTTATGCGTCTTTTGCAATACTAAATTAAGAAATATTTTAATATAAAATAAACAAGTTTATATGTCTATTTCAGTAATATTCCAATGGTCATGTTCTTCTTTTATATGTGTGTTATACCTCCTTTGGTGAAACTCCATTCTTCTAAATATTTTTTTATGATGGAATAAATGGCCAACACCAAGAGATTTGATTCTATTTAATCCTTCTTGGGAGATTATAACAAACCAACCAAAACCGCTTTCAGAGTGTAAATTTCTATTGCGATTACCCTCATCATTATTACGCCAAAAGACTGATTCAACAACAATTTCTCCATTTTCATTTACCCAGCGAAAATTACCTTCATCAGATAATTTCAAATTCATTGCTTTAGCCAAACTAGGATTTATGGCTAACCAATTTCTTTTTTTTCCAAAGTTTAAAATCCAATTGTAAAAGCAAATGGAATTGTTTTTGCTTAAATTATGGTAATCCTCAATACGCGCTTTCATATCAACATTAAATATTGTGTGGTTATCCTTTATATCAGATTCCTTCTCTATTGCCACAAAAGCCTGTCTAATTTCACTGCTAATCCCGTCACCTTGTCCTTCAATGATACTATTTTCAGCAAGAACAAAAAACCCATTTTCAACCTGAAAACTCAATTTATCTCTTAAATAATCATCTGATAGTTCATAAACCCAACCTTTTTTTGCAGAAGGTGCATAATCTCTTTCTTCACTGCCTATAATAGAGGATATGAATTTTGGTTTCTTAGTAGGTCCTATAAAAAAAGTTTCTTCTTCAAATTGATTAGAAATAAAATCACAAAGCCATTTATCTAAGTAGTCTAATTCCAATAACTCTTTTAAAACAACCATTAAGCCACACCAAACCTTTTGAGACTGAGGTCTTCTGTATGGTATTTTTAACTCTAGGTCGTGTTTATATATGTTTCTTATCTCTTTTTCGGACAACCCATTTAACCAATCTGGTTGTTTGTGATAGCTTTCTCCAATATTTTTAATTCTGGTCGCAATATTAATTACCTCTAAACCACTATCTTCTGAAATTTTCTTGATATCCTCCATGTATATGTTACAATATTCGATAGGGTCGTTGGTTTCTCTCAAATACCCCGTTTGTTGAATTCTATCCATGCGTTCAATTCCTGATACAATTAATTCTGGGCTATGGACAATTTCAATTGTATAGATAAATGGCAGAGTTTTAGTTTTTGGGTGGTAAAAGGATTCATAATCTTCACCCATACGTTTCACTATTCTACAACCAATAGAATGTATATCATATCGATCGTGATTAACAAGCCCTGTTAACTTCTCGTGGAAATCCCAAACAAAATCTAAATCTATTAAGCTAAGTCCTGCAAGTAGTTTTATAAACTTAAAATCGTATTCATTTTCATGGTAATGATTAAGAATGGCTTTGACTAAAGGTTGGTTTGATTGGAACTCTTCTAGCAGAATCTCAAAAATGATATTATCAAATCCACTCGGTATTTCAGTAAGAAATAGAATTAAAGATTCTAGGATCTTATCATCGGAATCGATTCCGACTATTGAAGGAGAATCGTTTTCTTCATAATGAATGTCAATAAATAGATCCTTATAGCCTTTTATATGTGAATAATAATCATCATAGGAGAATTTGGGGTCGATAATTTTAAAAATATCATCTATTGTATTGAATAATCTACTACTCGATATTTCAATACTGTTGGCAAAATCATTGAAAGCAATATCCCTTACTTCATCTCCCTCATCTATTTTTATCAATTGCTTATAGGTTTTTATTTTACTGCCCCCATCGTATACCCAACTCCAATTAATATCCGAGGAATTTGCAATAGCCTTGTGAAGCAGCTTGCTTATCGTCTTTTTATCACGATTCTTCTTGCCTAAGTGCTCGGCAATATCTGCAAGTTCTGAAACCCCTAAGTTTATTTTTTCTGCAAGGGATTTAATTTCTTCATCTGTTATTTTATCAATTTTCTCAATAATAATTTTTGACCATCTAAAGAAACTATTTGCTTGGTCTTCTTGTTCCAATAAATTAAGAATATCTTGGTAAGAATCCACTTTTACTAAAACCTCGGCATATTCCATTTTATCTAATCCCTTAAGACGTAATTCAGAGGGAGAATTTGATTCTAACTTAGAAGTTAACTCCTGTTCAATTCCGATTTCAGATAAAGGGAGTTCAATATCTTGAGCATATTCCTGTATTGCAGATAAATAGTCCTTTCTTTGTTGATATACCGCATAAATATTTACTTCCTGAACCAATAATTTCAAATCATCCAAACTAGGTTTTAAGGAAAATAATTTGTTCAAGAAAGTACTTCTAAATCTATTTGAACCATCATGGTTGAGAATAACTCTAGAATATAGTTTTATAAAAGAAGTGTTGTTTGAAAACCTTTCTATAAAATGACTTAAGAATGATTCTAAAGCGTCATTTAAGTTAGTAAACTGATTGAATAGTAAATATTTAAATAGATTAAAACTATTTCCTTTACCCAAAGCGTAATTAAAAATCTGTTTAACTATATAGTCTGTAGAATGACTTGTTTTGTGCTTTATAGAATCGAGACTTTTTACATAAGATTCAAACTCTTCTGTTTTATCTTTTTCAAGGCTGACAAGCCAATCAATCATATAATCAAGCTGATAGTCCTTCTCATATCGAATATCAACAGAAATAGACATAAGCCTATTCAAAATATCATTCCCTTTTTCATATTTGTCAAGCTTCGACCAAAGCTCTATTTGTTCTATACCACTTTCTATTCTAGAGCTTATATCACTATATTCTAAAATGGAATTATGTAAGTGATTCAAATAGTTTTCGCACCAAGTATCATTTATTTTTGTGTCGATAACAAAGTCTATTATTTGCTGCTTAGAACTGTTACCCCAATATCGGGAGTAGTTTGACCACTCTTCATCTATCTCTTCTAATATTTCGTTGAAAAATTCATTAGAGATTTTTGAACTAATATTCAGAATTAGATTTACTAATGATGATTTGTTTTGACTGATTGAATATTCGTACTGATAATCGGTAACATCAAAATGAAAATAGTGCATTAATTCCTTAAATCTGAAGCGAAATTCCTTTGCAGCCTCGGGACTATCATGATAAATGTAAGCAAAGGCTTTACCTAATTTTGCAAACTCTTTATAGTACGCCGTAAGGGTTATTTTCGACTCTATCGGGGTAAAATCAGGTTCTTTCTCAAAATTTTTAGATGTAATATAAAATAGGCCTGAATAGTGAAAAATATAATTTAGAAAACCTTCATCAAAGCGATCAAAGTTATTAGAGGACTTAATCTTGTTTGGTGGAAGTAATTGCTTAAAGTAAATTTTTGCTTTATCAAGATTTTTTACTCTCAAAGTATTAAACAATGCCAATCTTTTATTAATCGGATTTGACTGTGTTATTTTCCAAGTCGTTAATCTATCAAGACACTTTTCATAAAATGCGTCTTGATTTGGAAGTTCCCACACTATATCAAAATAGAAAAAGAACTGATTGTATTCGTCAAGGTTTCTTACATATTTTTCTAGTTGATTTAGCCTGCTCCAATCTTCTAATTCAATATATAAATCGGTAAGACCTTCTACTGTTTCTACTATGATATTCCTTTTGCTATTGTTAGGCCTATGCTCATCATAGACTATTTCTAAGTTTTCGATTCGTTTAAAAACGTCTCGCAATTCGTTATATAGACTTGCCAATTTAGCCCAATCAATGATTAAAGAAACTTCATCAATTTCATTCAATTCATTTCTATCATATCTATTCGGAGAAGCTTGTTTTGCAATATCTAAAAGATAATTTGGCTCACCCTTTTTAAGAAGTTCATAGGCCAAATCTTCGTATCCCTTTTTATATAGGTCTAGAGCATATTCTAACACCTTACTATTCGATACTAAAAGCTCCGTTGCATCGAAAACAAATGAATTAGATAGAGCAATTAAATTTAGATTTAAAAAAGTACTAGTATAGTTGCTCAGATAAAAATTATTTATCCTTTGGTCCAACTCTGAATAGCTAACAAAACAGTCAAATAAAGCTTTAGGTTTCTTTGCTTTATACGATGCTTTTGCCGTAATCTTTATATCTTCAAAAATGTACTTGTAATTTCGGAAACTAAACCACTGTGACCTGAAAAATTCTTGATTCCCAAGTTCGACGACTTTTGTAAACTCTTGTGCCTCATATAGATGAAACAGGATATTATACTCATAGTCGTTATCTAAATCTTTTATAACATCATAAATTCTTTGGTGATAGTTTTTATTTAGTTTTTCATTGTATTGATCGGTTATGAAATCTTTGGCGGTTTCTTCTTTCAAAAATTCTTTAAAACTGTTATGGAAGTATTGCCAAATATTATTTTTTCTGAAAAAGTAATGTTCGGAAACTTTCTGTACCTTATTCCAATGTTTACGGCTTTTAATAAAATTAGGTAATAAACTAATATCAACATAAGAGTATCGAAATCTAGAAATTATACCTAGAATGTCGACGAACTCATCCTCATCTTTATTTTTACTCCAGAAGATTTTATATTCATCGTAAATGTCACCCTTAAAATCTTTTTGGGATATAATGGTGTCATAAAGTGATTCATCAGCATTTTTGATTTCCTCAATGGTGTATCGCAGAAATAAAGGATGTCCCAAAGTATTGGAATGTAGAGCAGAAATTTGGTCTTTTGCTAAACTGATTTGATGCGAATCTAAAAGTGTTGTTACTTTAGCTATTGATAATGGAGCTATTACTATTACTCTATTTTCGTCTTGAAGATTAATCTTTATTCTGTCCGGAAGCCCCTCTAGGTTTTCTGTAGTTCTAGTTCCAAGGATAAAGTAGACATTATGTGGTATCTGTTCGGGATTGGGCAATATGTCAATAAGACTTCTGTTGACTTTCTGTTCTCTTTCAATATGGTCTAACCCATCAACAATAATAAAAGTTTTCTCACCCCCTCTGCTCAATATTTCCAATTCGCTATAAAGTTGCTTTTGCAACTGTTGGAAATCGTGGGAAGGCAAATTTTCTTGTTGCGAAAATTGTTTTTCTCTGATTTGAACTAGTAAATCTTTTAAAAAAATATTTGCCTCACCTCTATAACCAAACTCGTTGTTTAATTCTTTATTTACATAAGCATAGTATTTTAGTATATTTTCTTTTCTGCCACTTATCCATTTAGTTAATAGGGTGGACTTTCCTGAACCTGCATTTCCAATTAATGCTATATAACCACCATGTGTATTTTTAAGTAAGTCCTCAAGATTTGTTATAGTTTCATTAATAGGCTGGTAGTGTTCATTATCAACAAAAAAGGAGTGTTTAAAATGTGTTTCGTAACGTGATAACAAACCAAACTCATGTAATATCTGGTTTTCGTTTAAAATGACATTTCCTCTTTTACCAATAATAGTAAAGATCTGTCTAGAAATTTTTTCAATATCATCAATTCTCAAATAGTTGACCCCTAGCTTTGTATTCTTAACCTTTGCATATTCATCTTCAAGCAAAAATCTAAACGATTTGATAAATGCCTCTAGCTCCTCATCATTAGAATTAGAGACAGTTTTCAACTCATTAATTATGGGTGTCCAATCTGATGAAAATGAATGCAACGACTTAGATGAATCGTTTATTTCATCCCAAAAGAAGCTTTTAAATTTTTTAAAATGAGGTTTATCTACACCGCTAAATGATTGAATTTTATCATGAGATGAAGGTTTTTGATTTGATATATAATAGGCTCTTATTTCTTTATTAGGGTATTTGGATTTTAGCAGTGAAAAATCTTCAAAACTTCCTTTAAAAAGATTGTTGTCAGAATTAAGAAAGCTTTTATATGTAAAATTTTCAGTAATATCTTTTACTTGATAAGCCAGTACATAATTTTTACAAATTATAAGTATGTCATCAAGCTTTTTTAATTCTTTGGAAGCGAACTCTACTTCTTCTAACTGATTGTTTAAAAGTGCATCGTAAATTTCCAATGCGCAGATTTCATATTGTTTGTAATAACCTACAATCGCTGAAACTTCACCAGTATTTTTGATTAGTGAATTAAAATCCCTCATTTACATCGTATATGGTTTGTAAAAAATCTATCTACCGTACTAAAAGTACCCAAAATCAAACATTTTTAAACAACAAGTGTGGCTGCTAAGGAACAAATTTGTCGTGGGGACAACATAAGATCGCTTAGCTTTTCTTATAAGAACTAGCATCAATCTCCAAAGTGGGATTAAAAAGAAAATGTTACTAGATGATATATATGCTTGTAATTATAAATCAACTGATTATTTATTTAGATATTTACCGATAAATAAATTCCATTTATACAACCCACACTACAAAATACAATGTTTTCACAACAAAATAACATAGCATTTCACTTATAAGTGAAATTAATTTATATATTTACCGACCAATGAATGGCATAGTACGCTTAAAACATATTGATGATTATTCCAAAGTATGTTACTATTCTGTTTGTTTGAATCAAGAAGATAGAAGTGTTGACTATGTTTATTCTTTATACGAGTCTTTCATTAAAGAGCAGGAAGTTTTGAATCTTGATAAGCTAAACCATATTACTGCATGGTTAGGGGAAATAGGTGATAAATATGGAGCAACTACGAGATATTTTAGACATGAGCAACATCAGGGAGAAGCCATGGGCTTGCCCCCAAATCAAATCGGAAAAGAACCCGTTTATACCGAAGATGGTGAAACAGTACCCAACAACCTTAGATTATATTGTCATAGGTTGAATGAAAATGTGGTTATTTTATTTTCAGGTGCCGTAAAAACTGCAAAAACGCCTCAAGAATGTCCAAATGTGAAAAAGCATTTCGAATTAGCCAATAAACTAACAAACGTAATTGACAGTGCCATCAGAGAACGGGATATCGTTTGGATTGATGGAAATAAGGATATAGACTATTCAGATGACCTAATTCTATACTATTAACTATGAAAAAAAATAAAATCATAAGCAACTGGCTTAAAGAAAAAGGCAATCCTGAAATCGCAAGACTAGTAAGTCTTAATCTTGCCATTTCAAATAAAGTCCATAAAATATTGGAAGAAAGAAAGCTTAGTGATACCGATTTTGCAAAAATGCTAGGAAAAACTCCATCCGAAGTATCCAAGTGGTTAAGCGGCACACATAATTTAACTCAAAAATCCATTATAAAAATGGAAATAGCCCTAGGAGAGCCTCTTATTCACGTAGAACAAGTTGAGAAATACGTTTATTTCCATATTGAAAGAACTACTAGGGAAAAAGTGGAAGAGTATACAGAAGGTAATTATAATACTACCATGCCTGCATACGCAAGCTAATGACAAAACAAAAAATTAATATCGATCCAGCAAAAATACATCTCAAGTTAATTGAAGAGGTGTATTCGAAAATTGAAGAAATCGATGAGGCTGATCAACAGTCGGAATTCGATACAAACCTTGCTCATAAAAGTGCTTATAACATTTCTGCTAATGGTTTTCTACTGGGATTAAAAGTAGAATTCAAAACATCTGGTAAAGACAAAGCGAAATCTTGTCAATTCCGCTATAATTTCCATTTTATTATTGAAAATTTAGAAGAAATGTATCATTTAAATGAGGATGACCTACCTGTTTTCCAGACTTTATTTGTAGCCACATTATCAGGTATCTCCTATTCTACTCTAAGAGGTATTATTTTTGAAAAGACCCTAAGAACCAATTGGAACGGCTTGACACTTCCAGTTGTCGACCCCTCCTTAATATTAAATAGCTGGATTGAAAAAGATTAACTCTAGCTATAAAGGTTGGACTTTTAATTTTGAGGCATTTTTTAAACTGTCCCAAATCCTTACCTCTAAACTTTGCGCACGGATCCTGTTTCGATTTTATAGTGTTCCGGTAGATAAGCGTTAAGTAAAATCGAAATAGGGCGCATCCTATATCTCCTAGTATGAATTGTTTGAAGTAATCAAGTACTCAAACTTTTCTTCAATAAACTCTTTGGAAACGGAGTTGTCAAGGATATTTCCTAAAGTGTCGGTAGCGAAATATTTTCCTGATTCCTTTAAAAAAACTGTATCCAAATCTTTGCCAGTTAAGTAAGGCCATTCCCAATAGATTTGCTCATATTTAATGGGGTGTACTATTTCGTTTTTCCAGTTAATGGTTCCGTACAATTCATCCTGTTTGACTTTTATTAGTTTGCTATTGTTAACGGTTATTTCATTGTAGATTGGAGGAACAACAATTTCGCCTTCCCTACCAATTAACCCATGCTTCCCGTTTTTCACCACAAGATGTTCTTTCGGACCGTATTCTACCCAATTGGAAATTTCATCATATTCCAAAGAAACAATTGTATCCTGTTCTTTGTTGATAATTCCTAACTTACCATTAATACCAGCAATGAATCGGTTATTTTCATCATAGTGGCATGGTCTCAAATAGTCATATTTCAACGGAATGATTTCTTTTCCGCCTTTGGTAAATAAACCGAACTTACCTTTATTTTCGACAATAAGGTAATCAAACCACCGACCTGACCGGATAAAGTTATTTTCGATTGGTATAACCTCTTTGCCCTGCCAGTTAATTAGACCGTACTTATTATTTCGCAAGACTACCGAATAACTATAACCGTTAACAACTTGAAACTTCTGAATGGAATCGTATTCCAAAGGAATAAGAATATTACCATCATAATCTGATACCCCAAACTTCCCATTTTGATTTTTTAGTATCAGGGTGCCTTTTGAAATAGTATCAAACTTGAAATAGTTGGGCACAATAGACTTATATCGGATTGGTAAAATCTTGTTTGCAAAAGAATCAAAAATTCCATTTAATCCATTTAATCTAATCTTATATCGTTCGGAGGGATACGGAAAATATTCAATTGATTCATATTTTGGTTCGAGAATGAAACGATCTTCAGGGTCAATCAAACCGAATCCCATATATGTTTCAATTATCGCTCTTTTCGATTGATCGAAGGCAATAGGTTTTGTATACTTTCCGTAGGGAATTACAACATTAAAATTTTCATTAATGAACCCATACTTACCGTCAATATTTACCAGACATGGGCCATTTTTGAAGTAGGTATAATTATCTTCGTTATATTTGCCTTCGACTATCCGATCATATTGGAAATCTGTCAATTTCCGTCCATCACATGAAAAAAAACCCCATTTATTGTTCTGGGATAGACAAACGTATGAATCCAATTTGTTGAAACTAGCTTTTTCATACTTTATTGGTATTACCTCATTTCCAGATTTATCTATAAACCCCCATTTCCCATTTTGCTTTGCAGCAGCAAGACCACAATTATAAAAATAGCCCTCATTGTCAAATTCAAATGGAACCATAATTTCTCCTGACCTAGTTAAATGGCCCCATTTCCCATTCATTTTTGCTGGTGCCAGACCATTTGAGAAAAGCCCTATGTCCTCATAAATAAAATCAACAAGAGTATCTTGGTTGATATTGATGTAGCCAGAACGACCTTCATTATGGGCAAGGATCATTCCTTCTTTATCAAGCGGATTTAGAAACTCATATTTGTTAAGAGGGATGAGAGTGTCGCCATTTGAATCTATATAGCCCCAACTTTCATCATAATAAATTCGTTTAAATGGTTCTTTAAAGCTTTGGGGCTTTTCCATCCGTGTAACGCAGGAAAAGGAGAGTAAAAGCAGTGTAAAATAAAAAAGCGATTTCTTTATCATTGTTTGGTCGAAGTCAGTCAGAATAAACTAAAATAACAAAAAGCGTTCCAATTAAATTTCAGGAGTTTAACAAAAATGCAAAGTGAATCCGATAAAAACTAAATTTGGTTTCCATTTAATTCCTTTCGAATCCTTTCCAATTCAACTGCATCAATTTCAACTTTAAAATAAGGCTTCCCAAAAGTGGGTTCTACTTTAGTAATACTTTCCAGAACTTTAAAAAAAGTTTGTCGGTCTTTGCTTCTTGCTTTTATGGCATCGTGGTATTTTTCGAAGGAAACTTTCCCCTCTTCCATATTCCACTCCTCTCTAGTCATTCTCATGCTCTTTTTGTCCACGAGTAAGGGTTGCTCTTTTTTCTTCAATGCCGTTCCCTCGAATAGGCTTTTAAGCATATCATGGGTGGGCTTTAGCTGCTCACGCTCCATCCTACGCAATACTTCCTCTATATAATCAATACGTCCCATCATGTAGTTTTGGAACTTGATAAAGCTAATAATCACTTCACTTTTGGGAGTTATTTTCGCTTTTTCAAAAAAGTCGATCATGGTATCAATCGTATCCGAATGTGATTTTGAAACGGTTTTGGAATAGGCACGGAATCGCTCAGCGGTTATCCGATTGATACTTATAGCCGAAAAGGTATTTTTTCTTTTAATTTTCACATCCATTACTGTAATTTTTATTAATGTTTTCAGGCGTTTCCAGAAGGTTTGACGCAAATTTGTCCTAGTGGAAAACTCATGAGTACTTCTATAATTTTTATAATCAATTGAATAGCAGTATTTTAATCGTTAAACGATTTATGTCATCAAAACGGTTTACTGTAAATTCTTTCAGTGTTTTTAGAGGCTTACAGGGTGTTTGACGCAAATTTAGCCTAAGCTCCATAACCAGAATGTTTTCAATTAATTGAAAATCAATGGTTTGAATATCGTAACATCGCTTTAGCGTGTTACCCTCTTGCTATTCAAACCTTCTCCGCTTCGCTACTAAAATTTGAATACCTCTAAATGGTTTGCCTAATTTGAAAATCAATCGCCGACTTTAGAAAGTTTCTGTTGCTTTTTGGACTCAAATTGGGCAATCAAATTTTGCATGTCCTCCCCGACTTTCTTCTCTAACACCCGTGCATAAATTTGTGTAGTGGTCAATTTTGCATGGCCCAACATTTTTGACACCGTTTCAATGGGTACACCATTGGAAAGTGTTACCGTGGTAGCAAAAGTATGCCTGGCGGAATGAAATGTGATTTTTTTATGGATACCACAAGCCTTTGTAATCACTTTCAAGTAGCTATTCATCTTTTGATTGCTGAAAACAGGTAGCAACTTACCCTCTGGATGCTGCCTCATTTCATCAGCATATCTTTTAATGATGGCCTTTGCTTTTGGTAGTAGTGGAATCTTGACGATTTCGTTCGTTTTTTCCCTTTTGGTATGCAACCAATAATTCCCATCGATACCCAAAACCATTTGTTCGGCTAATAACTGCTTTACGTCTATATAGGCCAAACCTGTATAACAGGAAAATAGAAATACGTTCCGAACCTTTTCGTAACCCGCACCTTTAAAAGTTGTTTCCTCGATTAGTTCGAGTTCTCTTTCGGACAAGTAACTCCGATTATGTTTTTGAAAATTTAACTTGAATTGGTGAAAAGGGTCTTTCTCCAACCATTCCAACTTGACCGCAAGGTTGGTCATTTTCATCAAGCGTTCCAAGTGCTTCATCGCACCGTTGTTGGAGCAAGTCCGTCTTGCCTTATCCGGCTGATAATTTCTTAGATACTGTTCAAAATCCGCAATAAATCGGTAATTCAATTGCTTCAAGTAGATGTCGGGGGTCTTGAATTTATCCCTCAAAAATCTATGCAGATAGCGTTCCGTGGAATAGTAGTTCTTCATCGTACCGTATTTCAGTACGGAATCCATAGTGGTATTGTGGTACTTGACCAATTCCATCAAGGTCTTGTGTTGTTCGTCCTGCCCCAAATAACGGGCTTTGACGGCTTGTGCGGTAATCACTTTACCTTCGGAAAGCAATTGCTTATGCGCCTCCATAATTTGTACATACACCTCATCCAAATAGCTGTTGAGCAGTCTTGCTTTTTGGGTCGTTCCAATGACCCTTCCTTTGGAAACGTCCCAAACATTCACCGAAGTATAACGTTTTAGACTGATTTCGGCGCGCCTTCCATCGACCGTAATCCGGGCATAAATTGTTAGCTTATCGGGATTATAGGTAATGTCCCGAGTGAAAATAAGTACTGCTAAAGTGCTGTTGTTGCGCATGATACACGTCTTTTGAATTAAACAAACCTTGTTTGCAAAGACGACCTTAAATAGCCCTAAATGCTACTTAAATTTACAACAACTTGTATACCGATTCATTCACCGAACTCTACACCTTTTATATGATATCAAATGAATTCATTTGAATACATTAAAAACAAAAAGCACTGTCAACCAGTCAGTTAACAGTGCTTTGATACCACTTAAAAAGTGGTTCGTCGGGATGACAGGATTTGAACCTGCGACCACTCGACCCCCAGCCGAGTGCGCTACCGGACTGCGCTACATCCCGAATTTGGATTGCAAAAATATAAAAGTTAACTAGATTATCTTCTATGTTCTTCTGGTAAAATAAAAACTATTCAAGGCTTTCTATCCAGGCATGCATAAGCTCTGGCCAACCTTTTAAATACTGATCTTTAAGTGCTAACGAAAAACCATGTCCTCCTTTTGGATAAATATGCATTGTAGCCGAGATTCCTTTATCCTTTAGGGCCTTATAAAAAAGTAAACTATTCTCAACTGGAACGGCGGTATCGTCGGTAGCATGAAGCAAAAAAGTTGGAGGCGTATTTGTGGTAACCTGTTTTTCATTTGAAAATGAATCTAGATTTTTTTGGGAAGGATTCTTACCTAATAAATTTTTCTTAGAACCTTCATGAGTCATGGGGCCCATACTTATTACTGGGTACCCTAATACCATAAAATCTGGTCGGGCACTTTGTTTATCCACATCATCTATAGGGTCATAAACCTGATTATCAAAGTGTGTGCCCAAGGTAGATGCGAGATGTCCGCCAGCAGAAAATCCGATTATACCAATTTTATCTATATCTATATTAAATTTTTCAGCATCATAACGAACCATTCGTATAGCTCTTTGAGCATCTATTAATGGTACATTTTGTTTATTTGTTTGCGATGCATCTGATGGTAATCTATATTTAACAACTATACCTGCAATACCTTTACCATTCAGATATTTTGCAATATCCGTTCCTTCCCAGTCATAGGCTAGTATTCGATAACTACCACCTGGAAATATTAACATTGCCTCACCTGTAGCATTCTGTTTGGCAGGCAAAAATACTTCAATTGTAGGTTCTTGTACATTTGCGTATCTGTGAATTCCACCTGTTTCTATATATTCTTCTTTTTTATCACTTGCTTTCCAATTTGGTATCTTATTCTTTGGCCATAATGGTATAATAATATCTTGTGCCATGATTTGCCCTCCAAAAATTAATACAATAAGCAATGTTATATATTTCATATCTCTAACCTTTTTCATTCACATATCCATTTAAAGTTGGCTATAGGATCATTAGATGCTCCTTGTAAGTTATAGTGCCACCATTCTGTTCTTGTCGACCAGAAACCATATTTCTCCATGGTTTCTTTCAATAATTTTCTATTTTCTAAAATTTCTTTCGGCAAATCAAAATTATCATGATACGCACGTTTACCGAAAAAATCAAAATCCGTACCCATATCCAACTCCTCCCCTTCTATAGTTACCAAAGTAATATCTACGGCCCCACCTTTGTTATGAATAGAACCTTTAACAGGATTTGCCACATATTGCGGATTGGGAACTATCTTCCACATTTTGTATTGTACTGAATTTGGCCGGTAACAATCATAAAATTTTATTTTAACTCCGTGTTCCTTAAATTCTTTATTAACTGCTAACAAAGCTTTTACAGTTTTTACCCTAGTATAGCATTCAGCACAATCGTATACTTTTTCTTTTAAGAAATTATTATCGGTAGCATATCTTAAATCAAAGGCAAAACCATCGCTGTAATCTGCCAATCTTACAAATGTTGTATCAATAAGTGAAGCTAAAGGCACTACCTCCTTTTTACTTTTTAATTCTATAATATCAGTTTTAGGCAAAGAATCTACTTTTACGAATACATTTGTCGGTGTTGACTCAGGTATTTCTGTCTTAACATTTTCTTTACAAGAAAGTATCAACACCAAATTAAAAAACGCTATCATTCTTAATCTAAAGCTTTTTCTAAATTCTTGTTTTAAAGTCATTAAGCAACTCATTTTCTTTACCCTTCTGTTATTCAACATCTTCCTTTAATAGGTTACGTACTTGTAGAATAATAACTACCTTACTTGTACCTTTTAATTATAGCAATTTAACCAAAAACTATGAACCACCATATATCGTTATTTTTCACACTCGCAATTTTGTTTATCTCTTGTAAAGATGAAAAAGGCTCAACATCTGAATCTAAAGAAGTTAACAAATCTCCTTGGTTGCTAGGTTTTGAAAAAACCAAAATAAATCCAATAATGCAGGCAGATTCGACCTATACATTTTTAGACCCAATATCAAACAACGAAGTAAAATGGCAAAAAGCCGATGTTTTTAATCCTGGAGCAATCGTAAAAAACGATACTGTATTTCTATTATTTAGGGCAGAGGATAATCCTGCTGCTATTTTAGGCGGAAGAACCTCTCGTATCGGATTGGCTTATAGTACAAACGGGATTGACTTCACAAAATATCCTGAACCTGTACTATTCCCAGATAATGACGAATTTTCGCAATGGGACCAACCTGGCGGAATCGAAGACCCACGTGTCGTGGAAACTCCTGATGGCACCTTTATTATGTTATACACAAGTTGGAATAAAGATGTTGCCCGTCTATCAAGTGCGACTTCTAAAGACCTGAGAAATTGGTCTAAACAAGGCCCTATTTTTGAAGATGCTAATGATGGTAAGTTTTTAAATGAATGGAGCAAATCGGGTTCTATTGTAACAGAGCTGGCAGATGGAAGATTGATTGCGAAAAAGATAAACGGGAAGTACTTAATGTATTGGGGCGAGCTATTTGTAAATCTTGCAACTTCTAGTAATGGTGTCGATTGGGAGCCAACATTGACCGAAACAGGAGAATTACTGCATAGTTTTAAACCAACTTTAAATGAGTTCGATAGCCACTTAACCGAACCAGGTCCTCCTGCCCTATATACAGATGCAGGCATTCTTTTACTATACAATGGAAAGAATTTAAGCGGCGAAGGTGCCACAGACAAATTTCCAGAAGGAACCTATTGTGGAGGGCAAGTTTTATTCGATAAAAATGACCCAACTAAGATGATAGAAAGACTAGACACTCCTTTTATCTGTCCTAGCCTACCACATGAAATAAGCGGTCAGTATAAGGCCGGTACTACCTTCATTGAAGGTTTGGTCTATTTTAAAGATAAATGGTTTCTATATTATGGAACAGCAGATTCTATGGTGGGTTTAGCGGTTAAAGAGTAAATTTTAAAAATCCAGTAAAGTCTTTAGATATTTCATGAAGCAATTTAAAATATTAAGCATTCTTATCTTTTTATCAGCACTAATTTCTTGTGTTGAAAAAGTAAAGGAAAAAAGCTCGAAACCCTCAATAAAAAAACCTAACATAATTCTGATTCTTGCTGATGACCAAGGCTGGGGCGATTTAAGTAGCAATGGTAACACCAATCTAAATACACCCAATATTGACTCTTTAAGAATTAATGGAGCATCCTTTGAAAATTTCTATGTGCAACCAGTTTGCTCACCCACACGAGCCGAATTATTGACCGGTAGATATTTTACTCGTATGGGCGTTTATGAAACCTCATCTGGAGGTGAACGTTTTAATTTGAATGAAACTACCATAGCTGAACTTCTTAAAAATGTAGGTTATCATACTGCTGCATTTGGCAAATGGCATAATGGTATGCAACCTCCCTATCACCCAAATTCAAGAGGATTTGAACAGTTTTATGGTTTCGCTTCTGGCCATTGGGGTAATTACTTTAGTCCCATGTTAGAATATAATGGAGAGATAGTTAAAGGGAATGGTTTTTTAGTAGATGACCTTACAGATAAAGGACTTGATTTTATTGAGAAGAATGCCAATGAAGCATTCTTTCTTTATCTGCCCTACAACACCCCTCATAGTCCAATGCAAGTACCTGATAAATATTGGGATAGAATGAAATACAAGTCCTTAGAATTACTTTCTGAAGCTGATATAGGGGAAGATTTACAATTTACAAAAGCCGCGTTGGCCATGGTCGAAAATATAGACGATAATGTTGGCAGAGTTACCGATAAAATTAAACAGCTAGGTTTAGAAGAGGACACCATCATTATTTATCTTTCAGACAATGGACCTAATTCATACCGATGGAACGGTGGCATGAAAGGTAAAAAAGGATACGTAGATGAAGGTGGCGTTCGTACTCCATTCTATATTCAATGGGTGAACCATATTGAAAAAGGGTTGAACCTTACCGAAGTAGCAAGTGGTATCGATATTTTGCCAACCCTTTGCAATTTACTATCGATACCTATAAAAACAGAAAAGCCAATTGATGGCATAGATTTGAGCGCATTACTATTAGGAAATGCTGTACCTATTAAAGACCGTTTTATCTATAATCATTGGAATGGTAAAACAAGTGTTAGAAGTCAGCAATTTAGATTAGATGAAGAAAATAGACTTTACGATATTAGTATTGATCGTGGTCAAAAATTTGATGTATCGAATAAATATCCACAAATTACAGACTCACTAATTACGGCAAAGAATAGCTGGGAAAAAGAGACGATTCAAATAACCAAGGAAAACGATAAACGTGATTTCACATTGGGTTACCCAAAAGCATTATATACTCAGCTGCCTGCAAGAGACGGTGAAGCCCATGGAAATATTAAACGAAGTAATCAATGGCCTAATGACTCATTTTTCACAAATTGGATATCAGTTAAAGATTCAATTATCTGGAATATTGAGGTAATTGACGATGGAAGATTTGAGGTAGAATTGTACTATACGTGCCCAGAAATAGATTTAGGGTCAATTGTTGAACTAAGCTTTAACAATAGTAAAATAGCTAAGAAAATTATAGAACCACATAACCCCAAATTAATTGGCATGAACGAGGATAGAGTTCCAAGAATGGAATCTTATGTTAAAGATTTTAAACCGCTTAATTTAGGTGTTATTACCCTTTCCAAAGGAAGTGGCACACTCACACTCAAAGCCTTAAAAATAGAAGGTAGCCAAGTTGGTGACTTTAGGTTATTACAGTTTAAAAAAATAGAATAAAAAAAGCCCAAACTTCATAATTGAAATATGGGCTTTTTATGGTTAATTGGTTCTATTTTTCTAATTGACCTAGATATTCTAAGCTTTTAGGCACCTGTGAAACTACATCAGATGATTCATCTTCAATAAACATATATTCTATACCTAACTTTTTAGCTTCGGCAACAATACCTGAAATATCTACTTGACCTGTACCTAGCACAACATTAGAATCATCTTCTTCATGGCCGGTATCGTTTCCAACTACATCCTTGTGCATATCTTTTAAATGAAGTAAGACAAACTTTTTAGGATACTTTTTCATCAAAGCTAACGGATCTGCACCACCATGTTGTGCCCAAAATACATCTAATTCAAAACTGAAATCAGTTGCATTCTTGGCCATATAATCGAACAACGTACCATTCTTATAAGGTCTAAACTCATACCCATGCGCATGATAAGCTAGGGTGAGTCCATTTTTCTTCAAAATCTTACCTGCTTTATTAAAAACATTGGTTGCATGTTCTGTTTCTTCCAAATCCCATTTGTTACCATCATGAGGTACCCAAGCACACATTACATATTTAGCGTCAAAATCTTTAGCGTTTTTAATGACTTTTTCGATGTCATTCTCTAAGTCATCAAAACCAGCACCTACACTTACTACGTCTAAATTGTTTTTATCAAGTAAAGCTTTAAAATCATCAACGGGCATACCATAAGTGTCTCCTCCTTCAATTTTAGTAATTCCCCATTCATTAATTAGGCCCAATGTATTTGATACATCAACTTTAAATTGATCCCGCAAACTATAGAGTTGCAAGCCAACCTCTTGTGACTGCCCCAGAAAACCACTACCCAAAAGGATAGTGGCTATGATAATTCTTTTCATATTATTTCTTTTATCTAGGTAAGTAAATTACCATTTTCATCCCATTCGGCGATGACATTTCTTTGGCTCTGATCTACACACTTTGCTATCCATGCTGGATCATAAGCTACACCATGCTGGTCAAGAACATCTTGAGGTACCCCATCCCAAACATTAGGTGAATTACCTTTATAGCCTAGTTCTGCTATACCTACTTCAGAGGTATAATAACCTGTTACGGTTAGGCCTCGCATCATATAAAAAAACTGTATTTCTAAAGGTTGTTTTTCTAAAGGTATTTCCTCATCGTGCCAACAAATTTCATCACAGATCTGTTTCTTTTGTTCTAAGGTAATAGACTTAAACTCTGCTCCGAATTCTGTATTACTCTTATGATCCAACCACATTAAGCCACCTAACAGCGTAGGTGCCATTTCTGGAATATCTTTTCCCATGAATTCTACAAGGTCGGGAACACCAGCCTCAATAGGTCCGCCATGCGGTTCTTTTGCAGGAAGAATAACTACAGCCAATGCTGCAATAGTTTCCATCTCATGTTCATTAAATAATTGCTCTGCATTTATTTTTTCAATACGCTCCAATTCTTCTGGCGTTCTTCCAAAATATTTCTCACTACCACTGATAATAGCTTCATCGATAGTATCAGCGTTTTCCGTTTTACAGGAATTAAATACTAAACCAGTACTGGCCGCAGCACCACCAAGTATTAATGTTTGTAAACTCTTTCTTCTGTCCATCATCTAAATGTTTTGTGCTTTAAGTTGTTCAATAATATAGTCAGATGCTCTCCATGAAAGTGCCATTATTGTCCAAGTACAATTCTTATCTGCTTGAGAAACGAAAACCCCTGCATCTACAATGAAAACATTGTCAACATCATGTAACTGCTGATACTTATTAGTTACGGAAGTCTTTGGGTCATCACCCATTCTTGTCGTTCCTACTTCATGTATTATTTCACCTGGTTTATGTAGCCCATAATCTTTATCCTTACCAGGTTTATCACCTAAATAATGACCACCCATATTATGAATTAGCTCTTCAAAAGTATCTTGCATATGCTTGGCTTGATTTCTTTCTAAATCTGACCACTTGTAATTAAACTTTAATACAGGAATACCAAATTGATCAACAGTTGTTGGGTCAATTTCACAATAGTTATCTTTTCGAGCAAGACCTTCACCACGACCACCAAAACCAATTACTGAACCGTAATATTTTTTTACATCATCTCGCAAACTATCTCCATAACCTCCAGATTTTAATCCGAAGTATTTGTTCATTGCATTAGGATCAAAACCAAAACCATAATTAGGTTGACTCATACCTCCCCAAACTTCAATATGATACCCTCTAGGGAAATCTAGCTTGGAATTATCGCCCCACCATGGCGAATACACATGCATACCACCAACACCATCTTCATTATAAGAAGTCTTTCTATCTAACAATCCTGGGATGATACCTGCGGCACTTGCACCAGTTGAATCATGTAAATACTTACCTACATGATTACTACTATTTCCTAATCCGTTAGGGTGTTGTTTACTTTTAGAGTTTAACAAAATTCGCGCCGAACTACATGCAGATGCAGCCAATACGACAACCTTTCCTCTAAGCTTGTATTCTTTTCTATCGTCTTTACTGATGTATGAAACTCCTGTTGCTTTACCTTCCTCATTGGTCGTTATTTCGCGAACCATTGAATTAACGAATATCTTTACTTTACCACCACTCTTCTGTGCTGGAAATATTAAACAGCTACCCGCTGAGAAATCGGCATATACAGAACAAGAACGGGAACATTGCCCACAATAGAAACAAACACCGCGATCTTCATTAATTCTTTTGGTCAACATTGAAAGTCTACCCGGTATTACAGGGATATTAGATTTCTTTGCGCCATTGATATAAAACAACTCATGCAATCTTGGTTTCGGGGGAGGAAGAAAGAATCCGTCAGGATCATTCTCACGGCCTTCATTGGTTCCAAAAACACCAATTAGCTTATCTAATTTATCATAGTAAGGTTTAACATCATCATACCCTATAGGCCAATCATCACCATGCCCATCACGCGTTTTTCCTTTAAAATCTTTTGGTCCGAATCGTAAAGAAATTCGTCCCCAATGGTTGGTTCGTCCACCTAACATTCTTGCTCTCCACCACTTAAACTCTGTACCTTCTTCATGTGTGTATGGCTCTCCATCAACTTCCCAGTCTCCCCAAGACATATCCCATTCACCAAAAGCACGATCAGTTCCTGCTCCTCTACGAGGAGAATCATATGGTTGCTTTAATTGAGTCATAGTTTTAGGATCAGCTGGGTCAAAAAATGGACCCGCCTCAACTACAGCTACATTAAGACCAGCATCTGCCAACTGTTTGGTAGCCATTCCACCACCAGCGCCAGAACCAACAATAATGACATCATATAATTCTGAGGATTCTTTTATCTGCATAATTTCGAATTAGTTATTGAATACAATTTAGTTATTAATCAAAAAATAGTACTTGTTTTTAGCTGAATAACAGTAATGATTGGATGGGCGTAGTATTTTAAAGGTCATTCGCGCACTCTACTTCACTCAGTTGTAAATGTGGATGCAGGTAAACCTGCTTCATTAATCAAATTACTTAAATTAGTACTTTTCCAAGCGTACCTGACTGCTTTAGGGTTTTTAACGTTTTTTGAACTCACTAAAACAGCACCATTTTTCAATTTTGCTTTAGCCGTAAACCACTCCCCTTTCGCATTTGATAATTCAAATAATTCTATATTTTTTTTGGTGCTTTTTAACCCCTTATCATGACTGAATTTTACCTGAATTTGACTCCCTATAATTTCTGCAGAATCGAACAAAGGGCCATAAACCTCTTGGTCCTTTAAAATATTATAATGTTGTTTCAAAGCTATATTTGCCAATCGCAAACCAACGTCTTGTTTGTTCTGTGGATGTATGTCTTCAACCGTACAAATATCACTGGTCAGTGCCATTCCTGTATTTTTCAAGGCTAAAGTTCTGCGTTGTTGATCACGAACTATACCACCTTCGAACTCTCCACCATATTTAAACGGTGCAATTTGCACGTAGTAAAATGGAAAATCATTATTCCAATTAGCGCGCCATGAAGTAATCATTTCAGTAAAAATCTGTTGGTAAGATTCTGCGTTAGCCGTGTTCGATTCTCCTTGATACCACAAAACTCCTCCAATTTTAAAATCGGTCAATGGTGCAATCATGGCATTATATAAAATAGATTTCTCTATCGTCACCCATTTATTGGGTTGAATCAGTTCATGTGCTGTAACCAATTCTGGATGTGCTTCAAAAACAGATTCTGGCGTCCATACTTCAGCACAAGAAGCACCCCAAGACGAATCGATTAACCCTATAGGAATATTCAATTCTTTTTGAACTTTTCTAGCAAAGAAATAAGCCACGGCACTAAAATCTTGCATGGTTTCAGGAGAGCAAGTTTCCCAAGTTCCTATTACATTATCTAACGGATATACTGCAGTTCTTTTCTCAACAGTGAATAATCGAATATTCGGATGGTCTGCATTTTTAATTTCAAACTCCTTATTGTCAATATTGCTGTTGGCACTCCACTCCATATTACTTTGTCCTGAACAAAGCCATACCTCACCTATCAACACATTTTTTAAAATAACTTCATTAATATTCCCTTTAAAACTAATTCGATAAGGCCCTCCCGCTTTTGGCGTTGCCACCTGTATTTCCCATTTCGCATCATTTCCGGTTTTTACATTTAACGTGGTATCATCCCAACTTGTGTAAATCGTAAATTCCTCATTTGGATTTGCCCATCCGTATAACAAAACATTAGATTCTCTTTGCAAAACCATATGATCCGAAAAGATATTGGGTAACGTTATTTCTGCCTTAACAATACTGATTGCAAATAGGCATAATAAAAAAAGACTTAAACGTAATTTCATAGAATTGATAATAAATATGATTTAAATATACTTAAATATGATTCATAATGACAAATTCGTAAACAGGGAGTATTAATTTTAAATGATTTCATACCTTAACTCTTCTTATTATCAATTTCATAAGTAACCAAAAAACACCACCATGTCAAAGTTCAAAGATCCTATAAAAAGACGGAATTTTATTAAAGCTGCATCGGCTTCACTATTGCTAACTTCTTTAAACTCATATGGTTTTGAATTCTTTAAAGATGAAAAGCCCAAAAAAGTAGGACTTATAGGTACTGGCTGGTATGGTACTAGTGATTTAATGCGGTTAATTCAGGTAGCTAATGTTGAAGTTGTTTCTCTTTGTGATGTAGATTCGAATTTTCTAAACGAAACTGCACTACTCGTTTCTCAACGTCAAAAAAATGGGAAGAAACCTAAACTTTATTCTGATTACAGAACTATGCTAAAAAGTGATGACTTGGATATTGTTCTAATCGGCACACCTGATCATTGGCATGCTTTAACTTGTATCGAAGCCCTAAAATCTGGCGCTCATGTATATGTACAAAAGCCTATTAGTGTCGATATCATTGAAGGAGAAGCCATGGTTGCTGCAGGCCGAAAGTACAATAGAACGGTACAAGTTGGTACCCAAAGAAAAAGCACACCACATTTAATTGATGTAAAAAAACAAATCATAGATACGGGATTGTTAGGTACTATTGGTCATGTTGATATGGCTTGTTATTATCACATGCGTGCAAATGACAACCCTCCGCTACAAGCAGTACCCGATTACTTTGATTATGAAATGTGGACTGGCCCGGCACCAATGAGACCTTACGATGGTATTCCACACCGAAGATGGTGGCGAACTTTTCGGGAATACGGAAACGGAATAACCGGAGATATGTGTGTTCATATGCTCGATACTGTTCGGTGGATGCTAGATCTAGGATGGCCAAAACGCATAAGCTCTGAAGGTGGAATTTTTGTTCAGAAGGATGGAAAATCGAATATATCCGATACACAATCGGCAGTATTTGAATATGATGACCTTAACTGTAATTGGCAGCATAGAACTTGGGGTAACCCAGCCGACCCAGATTACCCTTGGTCGTTTAAAATTTATGGTTCTAAAGGCGTTTTAAAAGGAGATGTAATGAAGGCAGAATTTATTCCAATTGATGGTGGAGAAATTACCCGTTTCGATGTTCTTTATGAACGTGAAAAATACCCTGAAGATTTAACCGAAAAAGATATAGAGTTACATGCAGCACCTGCAACACGTGGGCATATGATAGATTTTTTAAACGCCATTAAAAACAATACTAAGCCTATTGCTGATATTGAAGAGGGACACATTTCAACAGCTAGTTGCATATTAGCTAACCTTTCAATGGATTTAAAAAGACCATTAATTTATGACCCAAAGAGTAGAACGGTATTAAACGACCCTGAAGCAACTACATTATTACAAAGAGATTATAGAGGCGAATGGGAGCATCCACATCCTGACACCGTATAAATTATTGTAGCTTTTTAGTAGAATCTCTAACCAAAAGACTGGTTTTTACAGTTTTGGTCTCATAAGGCAGACCTGGTGTTTTAATTCTATTTATCAGTAATTTAGCGGTAAGTTCGCCAATATATTTGCCATGCTGACTAACCATGGTTAATGATGGTGTCACATATTTTGATAATTGCCCGTTGGTGAACCCTATAATAGATATATCGTTGGGCACATTATACCCTCTAGCTTTTACCACTTCTAACACTTTTACAGCCGTAATCTCATCTAAACCAATTATACCTTCTATTGTTTTATAGTTAAGTAAAAAGGACATCAACATATCTAAATCGTCCTTTGATGTAAGGTTCATTATCAACTTAGGATCATAAGGTATATCAAATTCCTCAAGTGCCTTTTTATATCCTAAAAGCCTCAACTTACCTACACTTGAACTGCCTGTAGGGTTTACAACCGCAATATTATTACAGCCAATATTAATTAAGTGTTTCGTAGTTTTATAACCTGCTTCAAAATCATCAACAACAACTTTGTCGCACTCTAGCGCATCTGTAACGCGGTCAAATAGCACTACCGGTATATCATTATTTATAATATCCGATAAAGCTTCATGTTTATTCTCATTCTGGGTTTCTTCCGCTAAAGAAATTATAAGTCCGTCGACGGTTCCCGAATCAAAAAATTCTAAGGTCTTACTTTCCTTTGCACTAGATTCATTACTAATACAACTAATTATATTATATCCATTCTCATTGGCAACTTTTTCAATACCATATAAAACCTGAACAAAGAAGTAATTTAAGATATTAGGCACAACAACCCCAATAGTATTGGTACTTCTATTCAGTAAATTCAGTGCTAATCTGTTGGGTTTATAGTGCTTTTCTTTCGCGTATTCTTGAATCTTCAGTTTTAATTCAGCACTTATTTCATGACTATCATTTACAGCTTTTGAAACAGTAGAAATAGAAACATTAAAATGCCCAGCAATATCTTTTAAAGTTACTTTTTTCATATTTCATTCTTAAATGGAACTCATTTTACACGCTGCTTCCACCTTGTATTCATACTAAAGCAAACTGTCCCTAATGGAAAACCAAGGGACAGATTACTATATTATTTTGGATGATAAAACTACTAACGTATTTTACTGATACAGTTAGAGCTTAATCAATTATATGTATTGATTAATGATATTCTCGAACATCTCTTGTTTACCACTCTGTAATTCTAATTCACCATTCTCTTTTGCGATAGTGTATAGATCTTTCAAATCTAATTTACCATTTTCAAAATCTTTCCCTTTACCAGCGTCGAAAGAGCTATATCTCTTTTCACGTAACTTGTTATAAGCTGATGATGAAATGATTTTATCTGCAGTAATCAATGCTCTCGCAAAGGTATCTGCACCACCTATATGTGCATGGAATACATCATCTAAGTCTGTACTATTTCTTCTGATTTTTGCATCAAAATTGACACCGCCACCTTGCAATCCGCCAGCTGCCAAGAATACTAACATAGCTTCTGTTGTTTCTTGAATGTTGTTCGGGAACTGATCAGTATCCCATCCATTTTGGTAATCACCTCTGTTAGCGTCCATACTACCAAGCATACCAGCTTTCGCTGCAACAGCTATTTCATGTTGAAAAGTGTGCTGTGCCAACGTAGCATGATTCACCTCTATATTCATTTTAAAATCATTCTCTAAACCATACTCCTTAAGGAAACCGATAGCAGTAGCACAATCAAAATCGTACTGATGCTTCATTGGCTCCATTGGTTTTGGCTCGATAAAGAAATTTCCTTTAAATCCTTGGCTACGAGCATAATCTCTTGCCATCGTTAAAAATTGACCCAAGTGATCTACCTCGCGACCTAAATCAGTATTTAAAAGAGACATATAACCTTCTCTACCTCCCCAGAATACGTAATTCTCACCACCTAAAGCGATAGTTGCATCTAAAGCCAATTTAATTTGACCACCTGCTCTTGCCATTACATTAAAATCAGGATTGGTTGCCGCACCATTCATATATCTAGGGTTCGAAAAACAGTTGGCTGTACCCCAAAGTAATTTCTTACCTGTTTCCTTTTGCTTCTCCTTTATATAATCGGTAATCGTAGACAGTCTTTTTTCAGATTCTGCAAAAGTTGACCCCTCTTGAATTAAATCAAAATCATGGAAACAGAAATAATCAAATCCTATTTTATCAAAAAATTCAAAAGCCGCATCTGCCTTATCTTTAGCTGCTTGTATGGCATCAGAAGATTTATCCCACTCAAAATTTTGGGTACCAGGACCAAATGGGTCTGAACCTTGCCCACAGAAGGTATGCCAGTATGCTGTTGAAAATTTAAAATGATCTCTCATGGTTTTACCTGCCACAACCTGATCGGGATTATAATATTTAAAGGCCATTGGATTGTCAGATTCCTTCCCTTCAAATTTAATTTTATCTATCCCCTTAAAATATTCCTTGTTTGCCATTATGTTGATTTTATTATTTGTTTAAAATTAATTCCAATTCATTTTTCCAAGTAGTATAGGCTTCTTGATATACTTCCTTATCTACTTTAGGACTAAACGTCATTACATAATCATTTTCTAATATCGCTTTACCAAAAGCTTCAAAATCACCTTTATGCAAATTTGCTGCTCTAGCTGCACCAATTGCACCTGTGGTATTGTAGATTTCTATATCGTAGCCAATTAACGTAGCAACAGTAGTTGAGAAAATTTCTGAACGAAAAAGATTGTCGTTACCTGCTCTCATTACATTAACTTTTATTCCATCAGATTCCATGATTTCCATACCATAAACAAATGAAAAAGCAATGCCTTCTAATGCAGCTCTGCACAAATGGCCTTTACCATGATTATTCAAGTTAAGGTTAACGATACGCGTGCCAACCTCCTTATTCTTAAGCATGCGCTCTGCACCATTACCAAAAGGTATTAAGGCGATACCATCTGAACCTATAGGCACATCATTCGCCAATGTATTCATTTCATCGTACGAATCAACATCAAGGTTATTCAACAACCATCTGTATTGAATACCAGCTCCATTTATACACAATAATTTACCGATTCTTGTAGGTTTACCCGGAGTATAATTTACATGTGCGAAGTTATTTACACGTGAACTTTCCTTAACTGAAAGATTATCGGTTACAGCGTATACAACACCAGATGTACCACCAGTGGCAGCTACTTCACCAGGTTTAAAAACATTTAAGGTCAGTGCATTATTTGGTTGATCTCCAGCTCTATATAGAATAGGCGTGCCAATTTTAAGACCACTCTCCCCAGCTCCTTTTTCATTTACGTTTGATTGTACCGAAAAGGTATCGACGATATCTGGAATCATTGCTTTTTCCAAGCCGTAATGTTCCAATAAAATATCTGCGATTTCATCTTTCTTAAAATCCCATAAAATACCTTCTGAAAGTCCGGATACAGTTGTATTTACTATTCCTGACAATTTATAAGCGATATAATCGCCCGGTAGCATCATTTTATAAATCTGGGCGTAGATATCGGGTTCATTTTCTTTTACCCATTTTAATTTAGATGCTGTGAAGTTCGCCGGCGAATTCAATAAATGAGTATCGCAGCGTTCAGCACCTATTTCATCGTAAGCTTTTTGACCAATAGCAACTGCTCTACTATCGCACCAAATGATAGATTTTCTTAAGGCATTTCCCTCTTTATCAATTAACACTAAACCGTGCATCTGATATGAAATACCTATACCCGAAATATCGGTTATATCTATATTATATTGTAAGCTCAATTTTTTGATACCGCTACATACGTAACGCCACCAATCTTCTGGACTTTGTTCTGCCCAGCCATTCTTTACAGCCTCCATTGACATTTCTGTCTCGGGCTCAGTAATCACTCCGATACTCTTTCCGGTTACAGCATTTACCAGAGCAATTTTTATAGATGAGCTTCCTATATCTAATCCTAAATGGTACATAAATAGTGTGAATTGATTTATAGCAGTATTAAGTTAAACCAAAAATAACTACTATGCGTCCAATTCCATATTACCTCAACGAAAATTTATAGTAAATACAACATAATGAAAAAAAATATTTTATTTAAAATTAACACAAAGAACTTAATATCAACTATTTATACTAAATATTGTTACTCTATAATTTTCGAAAAGGTTTTCGTAATACCACTAAAACCAACATTGAATATTGTTTAATTTAATACTCTTCTAGTTGATTTTGTAATTGTTCGAGCTTAGAAAGCGCCTCAGATTTGGAGTTCACATCTAACTTTAAGTAGATATTTTGAATATGAAAATTAACTGCACTGGGGGTTACAAAAAGCTTTTGTGCAATCATTTTATAGGTAGCTCCTTGACACAAGAAATCTACAATCTGGTTCTCTCTTTCAGAGAAAAATGCAAACGTTTTCTTATGAAAATTATGAATGATTTTTTTTACGATATCATTACTCATCGCAGCACCTTCCTTTTCCATACTACGTAATGCATGCTCTAATTTATCTAAGGTTAACGGTTTTGTCAAATAGCCATTTGCACCTTTTTTGAAAGCATTTTTAATAACGTCGAAATCATTGATTTCACTAAACATTATTATTTTAATACCCCATTCTTTTTTCCTGAATAGTTTAATGGCATCGATACCATTAGTACCGTTTAAATCGATTTCAGATAAAACAATTTGCGGTTTTGTAAAACTAAAATCTTTTAAGGCTTCTTTAGCAGAAGTATAACTGCCAACTAATTCATAATCCTCTATTTCTTCAAAATGATTTTTATAAACAGTATGTAATGATTTATCTTGCTCTAATACAATAATTCGAATGCTAGAATTTTTCATAATTTCAAAATGTTAGCGATACCCTTCTAAGAACAGAAGAATACCTAGGGTTAGTTTTGAGTAATATCAAGAACCTAAAAGTTCTTGAAAAACTAAACATAGGCAGTACTTATGAGCCTATAGATTTAACTATAAGTTCATTAAAGTATACCAAATGAGTATACCTCGTAGAACAATCTTTGTTCTTAGATTATTCCTCGCCCATGTTCAGTCTAATTTATTTAAATCAATTAGCGTTGGTCGCTAATGATTTAAATTTAGACTACCGAAACGATCGCTAAATTTTGGAATAAGGAAAATTCTTTTTGCTAAGAAATTGGAAATCTCATTGAAAAAGAGATGGTGATTAATACAAAAAATTAGTAGGTAAAATTTTGTCATAATTGTGGGGGGATTTGGGGTTAAACATTGATTTACAATAAATTTGGTTCGAGAAATATATATATTAATATAATATAGTCGACGAAAACATAAGAATTTTCGTTCAAATACAGCTTTTTACTAATAAAAAAGGTAGTTCATCGATTGTAAACCAAATGTTTAACCGACAACTACCACTATTTTATAATAAAAAAAAAGGAGGGAACCCAGTCATCCCCCCGGATAACGCCCCCTCCTTTATTGACAATTCAAATCAACCATAAAATCGTAGAAAATAATGGCTCAATCTCACCCTTATTCTCTACTTATATCATCATCCTCAAAAGTATTTGATGCTGTTGCCGTTGTTTCGTTAACCTGCATAATCCACTTTTCTTGATTGTATTTTCCGTTTAAATCTGTACTTGCAGCCATTTGAGCATCATTTTTATAATCATAATCTGCTAAATACACATAGTATAGACCGTTCTCCTTATTGTAAAACTGTTTTGGATCTAACCCTTTTTCTCTAAGTTCAGTCATGAAAGCATTCATGTATTTAGTTTGACTGTAAACATTTGCAATTACATAGTAACCAGAATTCATATCTATTACATCAGAATCTACCAGCATTTTAACCGGCAACTCTTTGAAATTTGCTCTTCTTGATGATGTTGATGCTACTTTTGCTGTTGCGAACGCATCTGCAGGTTCTGTTACAAAGTCCATATCATTATCGCCATTAGACGCATATGATGTATTTTCCTCTACACTAAAATCTTGTAATGAACTTTTAATAGTGGTATCTATATCGTTACGTAACATTCTAACAATTAGCTCGAAACGTTCTTCAAAAGCTGCAATCCTTTCACCTTCTATAGAATCTTGACGAAGAATTAATTCGTCTAATATAATTTTGTTCTCGTAAGCCAAGTTATTATCAGATACATCTGTGTGTTTTCTTTTTTGGTTCGATTTTCTTGCACTATCACGTTCGTCTATCAAGTGCGCGATTTGCTCTTCGTAATTACGAACAATATTATCTATTTGATTATCAGATGAATTATCTGCTACTGTTATATTTAGATCATCATCTTTAAATTTATATGCTAAAGTTATTTCATGATTCCAACCAAGGTTGGCATCCGTACTAGATAAATCTTTTTCCATTAAATAACCAAGAGACATTTTCTCACTTAGGTTAAAACCTATTCCTGCCGCTACTCCATATTCTTCATCTACTGTAGTTTGAAGCCATCCGTAATTTGGTAAGTCCAATAACAAAGACCCAAAATAGTATAAGCTACCATCTAAGTTTTGACCTACTTGTGCCATTGGCATTAATCGTGCATCTTCAAAAAGACCTCTAGAATGTTCAAACGAGTGAGTATACTGCACAGATGCCTTAACACTTTTGGTAGATAAATCGGTTAAAAACTCATTAGTTGTTTGATTATACTTAAGAAGGTCTTCTGCATAAAAACCAAAATCAAATTTTCCTAATGACAGATTAATTCCTGGTTGTATTGCTATTTTACTTTCTTTTCTAGCATTTGCAAGTTCAGGGTCATCTTCACTAACGACAATTCTATTTTTATCTAATCCCTGATTAAAATATGTAATATTTGTACCGAAAGTTAATATTGATTTTTCTCCTAAACGTACTGACGAAGCGTAATTGGCATTAAAACCAAATTCTTGCACTACACCAGACCATTGGCTATAAACTCCTATACCAACAGCTGTATGATCATTTATCTTATTACTGAACCCTAGAAAATAATTTTGACTGTTATCATCAAATGTTGCATATTGATTTCTATGCAAAATGTTCAAATAAGATTTGTTTTCGCGCACCAATGAAAAAGTAGGATTGATGAAAAAACGATTGAAGAATAATTGATTGTGATAAGTACTACTTGATCCTAAATTTGTGTTGGTTTCTTGGCCATTGGCTGTTTGGACAAGGGCCAATAAAAGTAATGCAATAATTAAACTATTGATTTTTAACGGACTTTCCATAACGATTGAATTTTATGATTAGTGATATGTTTGTCAAATTAATTGGGGGAAATGAATAATGGGTGGTTATTCATCGTCAAAAACAGAACTAGAATACTGTGTCTGTCTTTCAGTATTAAATGCTTCTAAAAAGCGGTCATCTCTATCTTTCTCATTAATAGGTTTATCGTTCAAATTAAAAGCTACATTCTGCACGCTCTTACCTTTTGCTATTCTATTTGACACCACATACCCAGAACCATTACCTTGTAAAAGGTTTACAGAATATTCATCAAATGAACTATTTATTGAGTTTCCCATATTTACGGCAAGGCCAACTTTTCTCTGCCCTACTTCTACCATAAATACATCTAGGCCGCCAAAACCTTCTCTACCTTCTGAGGCAAAAACAAGCGTACCATTTGAAATAGGGTTTGGATGTACATCATTCTTAGCTGTATTTACCTTACTACCCAAGTTTTTAGCTTGACCTAAGCCGCCATTTTTCTGAATCGTAGCTACATATATATCGTATTCACCATAAGTACCTGGCATATTAGATGCGAAGAATAAACGACTACCATCTGGGGAAACTGCCGGATGCTTTGCAGAATAATCTCCCGGACAAATCGCAACCTCGGTAATTTTCTTCCATTCTCCGGCAACTTTATCTGCCTTATAAATTTTATATACTTCTTGCTTTTTAGAAAAAATACCGGTTGCAGGCTTACGGTATGTAGTTTTGCTGAAATACGCAGTGTTACCATTGTTTGTTAGTGCCACTGGTGGAGAATATTCACCAGTAGTTTTAGATGGATTCGCGCTATTTGATGCAAATTCTTCTTTACTACCTTGGTCGTCCCACGGTAAAAATTTGTTTCTGTTATTAGATGTTAAACGAGATGGAATGACAGTTTGTGTCATTTTGTAGTCATCTTTCACCAACTCTGTCCAATTCTCATCTGCGATTTCGTTTTGAACTTGCTTACCTAGTTTAGTGACGGCATGGTCAAATCTCTTTTGATAACTCTTAGATAAAGATCCATCTTCTGAAATTTCCATTAGTTTACCATACCAATACAATGCATTTTCATACTTCTTAGTTAGAAAGTTGGCATTACCTAAGTCTTCGAAAATTTCTTTATCGGCATAACCAAGAGATTTCAACTTCTTGTAATTGTCTGCTCGTTTTGTTACTTCTGTAATTTTCCTCTCTTGAAAATTTGTAGAGGACTGATTGAAGGCCAAATCTTGGCCATAGCCCATGGTCGCCATACAAGCAAACAAAAGGCTGCATTTTAATGAATTGTTCATGTTACTAGATTTTGGGGTTAAGACCACAAAGTTCTACTAACTAATTCGTTCCGTTCTTAATAAAAATTCATAGGTTTTGTAATAATATGTAAACTAACCTATCGAAAAATCTTTATATATCTCTAAATATCAATTGGTTATAAAAATATATTACTTATTTCATTACCTGTTTATTTTTTCTTTTATCAGAAATATACATGTATCCCAAATAGGCAAGCTGTAAACCTACCGCTGCCATTTTTAATTTTCTACTGCGTACTAGCATCTTCGCTACTCCAAATAGTGGTGATAATCCCATAATCTTATTGTTTAAGTATTTACACTAAAATACTACGAAACAACAGCTATGTTTAACTCAATCCGTAAAAAATATAAGCGAAAATTTAGATAAAAAATCAAGACAATTAATCACATCAAAATAATATGAATACAGCAAAAGTATTTATTATTATAGTTAACAATTATTCCTAAATACAAGTAACTTAGAGGAAGAGTTATAGTTAAACAGAAAGCATATTAGTTTACATAAAATTTAATATTATGAATAAGGACATAGAGAAAATTGAAAACAGATTAAAGGATTTAGTTAACAAGAATGAGGATGCTATAAAAGGTTTTGAAAAAGCATCAAAAAATTCTGAACAAGTAGGCATTAAAACTTACTTTGAAAATAAAGTGATTGAACGAATGCAGTTTTTAAGAGAAATCAGAGCTGCTGTGCCCGATTTAGATTTAGGAAGTGTTGCAATAGATGGAAGTACTGCTGGCGCCGTACACAGAACATGGATGGATGTTAAAGCATTTTTTGCAGGTGATAATGATGAGGCAATGTTAGAGGAAGCCGTAAGAGGTGATAAATCTGCTATTGAAGATTATGACAAAGCTTTAACCGAAACGATGATGCCACCGAGATTGAAAGAAATTATTAGAGCACAGCGTGAGAAATTACACAACGATTTAGAAACCACTGAAATTTTAGAAGATTATAAATAAAATAATCTATCAAATTTAAAAGCCCTTGCATATTGCAAGGGCTTTTTTTATCCTAACTTTTTAATAGGTTTTCATTTTGTCTTTGCGTTTCTTCAATTGTCGTTCCAATTCTTTAACAGATTCAACAACCGATTCTTCAAAATTTTGATTACTTGCCTCAGCAAATATTCTTGGCCCTGGTAAACTAAGCCGTATGTTACAAATCATACCCGTTTCTTCAGAAGAAGTGTTTTCTTGTTTCAAGAATACATCTGCCCTAATAATATCATCAAATTTATGATGAAGCTTACTTAACTTTTCTTCTGTGAAACTCTCTAATCTTTGACTAGCAGTAACACCATCGTACTCATATATAATAACCATAGTTATCTTTTTATTTGTCAACATTTACCATCCATCCAATACCGAAACGGTCTGTACATCTCCCAAAATGGCCCCACTCTCGTTCCCTGAATTCATGATGTATTTGTCCTCCACTTGATAAGTTTTTGAACAGTTGCTTACCTTCATCCAAATCATTAATATCAACACTCATATTAATCTGATTTCCATTATTTAAAGGTGTATCTGGTGATGCATCGTATGCCATAAAATGAACCCCTTTTCCTTTTAATTCAGCATGCTGTAATTTTTGGCGAAAAGATGATGGCACATCTATGTTCTTGTCCTCATAAGTTTGTCTGTTCTTAATTTCAGCGTTAAATAGATTTGCGTAAAAATTTAATGCCTCTTGGCAATTACCGTTGAAGGCTAAATATGCTTGTATTTTCATAATATTTTGTTTTAATTCAATTTACCTAATTAGCAAAAATTGGATTGTCTTAAAACGCTTTGTTATTGATTCAATTCCTAATGTATGTAGCTAATCAAGAACGATTTTAGTATCATCTATAAATTGAAAGAACGATAATTTTTCATTTGAACCTGTAAACATAAGGTTCGTTGAAAGCTCGAAAAGATGTGCTTCCGTTTCAAAAAAGTGCATCATATAACCTGCCGTATTTACAAAAGCAACATACTCCCCTATTGCCGGTAATTTTGGTAATCTAATTTTACGTTTCAAAAGAACATCACGTTCCAAACAATATGCACCTGTGAAATAAACATCTATAGGTTCTGGTTTATTTATTTCTGAAGAATACATCATATAAGGGTCTAAAAGATAATCTGCACTTGAGCTCATCATTTGACTCATATTCATTTCTAAACCAATTAACCATTGTCCTTTGGCATCTTTTTTTCTATGAACGACCCTAGCAATCGTTACTCCTACTTGATCTAATAAAGATCGCCCAGGTTCTATTCGAAGTTCAATTTCGTTTTTGCGTAAAAGACTAGCAACTGATGACCCACTATCATAATCAACAAAATCTAAAATCTCGCGCAGAAAAGTATCTTTATTGATTTTATTAAAAAATGGGTAGGTATTCAATTTACCTTTCAATTTACCATCTTCAAGCGTGTACCCTAATCCGTTATTATTAAAAGTAATATCATTGTTTTGTTCTAAAACAGCTGTTTTAAGTTTCTCGTCAAAAGTTTGCCATTCATTTTCATCTTCTAAATAATTCATTAAAATTCCGCCACCAATATCAATAAAGGATATTGGAAATCCTCTTTGCTTAAGGCGCATGCCAATTTGTATACTAGCTATTAAACTGACACTTCTTTGGTATGTAGAGTAACCATCTAAGTGAAAATGCAACCCAATCAGGTTTAACTTATTAAAGATTTTGTTTTCGCCTATATAAGACCCAATAAAATGAACCACCTCATCAACATCAAAACCGAACCGACTATATAACTTTTCTTCATCTACTTCGAAACCGCTTAAGCGAAAACCTACATTGGCCTTTTTACCAACCTTATTCGCAACTGCTTGTGTTAAAATACATTCATCTTCATTATCTATAACTATAGTTATACCGTTGTTTATTGCCAATACTATCTGCTCCTCTGTTTTAATTGCAGATGTAAGCACCAGATTCTCACTAGTACCACCCAATGATAATGATTGCTCTAGTTCCTTAAAACTTGCGGTATCTACACCAATACCAGAGGCAAATGCCTGCTTTACCAGACCTTTAGATTTGTTCGCCTTACGAGCATAAAATATGCTATACTTTAAATTATATGAATCAAATAACTGTTTATAATTATTACAATTATCATTAAAAGATGGTAAATGATGAATATTTATAGGAGAACCATATCTTTCCACTAAACCCCTTATAACATCTTGTTTTTCAAATAGTTCGTGCATCCATTTTGAAGTTATAGGTGTAAGTCCTTCCTCTTGGTTTCCTTTATAATATGTGCTTTTGTCTTTCATATATCTCTTTTCTATTTTCTCTTTCAATTATTTCCTCACAAATTATTTTCGCCCATGCAGACGCAAAGTCATTTCTAGATCTTGATAAGGTGTCATTATCGAAAGTGATACCTTCGGTTGGTGTGCCATAAAATGTGAAATCAGTATTTGCCTCCCCATTTATATCAATTGGATTGCCATTTTCATTTATGGCTAAGCAACCTGGTTTATAGCTAGAATTCCCTTTATTCTCAAATTGCTTAATGAGTCCGTTTTGTTTTAAATTTTGATATAATTCATTTTCAAAACCACCCTCTCTTGCTCTTGGTATAGTTGCATTGACATAATAGTCAATCGAGACTTTTTGAGATCCCTTATTAATTAGTAATCGCAATTTTTCATTATGCTCATCTTCAATTATATATGCAGATTTTGCAAACGTAAAATCCAATAACTCCGCTTCAAGAAGCCCTAATAATTTCTTCATATTATTTATAGGAGGACCGTATGCCAATCTATTAAAAAGTCCGAAATAATAGTTATCGAATTCCCTGTGAGAATCAGCATCCAAGCCTCCGTAACTATATAATTTATTGAAGATGGGATTAATTTTACGCCATGTAGAAACTGCAGCCATAAACGGACTTACCTCCTCTCCTAATTGAGCTTCATTTATTAGAAACTCAAAATATTCCTTTAGGATTTCAGTTGATAGGGTTTCTTTGTTTTCAAAGGGATTCACAATAGTACCCCAGCTAAAAACCTCAGCATTTGGATAATTCTGGTGAAATAATCTAACCTGATGTTCAATTAAATCAAAATTGACATCGAACAAAAGATCATGACCGTACTTTTGGAATAAAATGCGGTAAAAGGCAAAATAAAATTCCTTTTTAATTAATGGTAGTAAGATTGAATTAAAATCTATTGGAGCCTCGTGTTGAAGATTTTCGATTACTTCATCTGTAAAATATCGGAGTTTATAATTGGAATTTGGCAATCCATTTCTTGGCATCATAGGTATTCCTGTTCGAGAAAAAACATAAATTTTTCTCGGTTCTCTACCCGAAGGTTCATAAGACATAAAGCCATTTCTATCCTCCTTAAAAACACCTCCCCTAGCTTCCGTCAGTGCTAAAATCGCATCAATTGCTGTAAGGCCAAACCCTTTAATAGCAACTGATGAATTTGACGCTAAATGCTTGAGTCTTTCATTTGTTGGATATATAAATTGTACTTTATTCTCGTTCGATATTTTTTCTATAGACAGCGGTTTAAATGATGTATGACCCGTCGTGAAGAGCACTTTCTGACATATAATACTTGATTTTTTTTTACTCCTTCTATCGCTCCACACAAGGTTATAATCCCCATTTAAGCTATTGACATCCTTTACAGTACCTACATGAGTCATAACTCTTACATTAGTTGGCATTTTATTTATCAAGGTTTGAAAGCAGAACATTAGATAATCACCAACCATTGCTCTAGGGGCATAATCATGTAACCCTAAATTTGAAAATCCCTCATTTTTTAACCAGGTAACAAAATCTGGTGTATTGCTCAAAATAGGATTAGGGCTTTCTGATGGCCATACATTAATATTACTATTAGCGTAATTCATTATTAGACATTGGGGCTGGTCATTTCTATAAACATCACCTGCACCAAAAAAATGGGTGGTATTGAAAATATGAATTTCAATGGGTTTATTTATTGAAGCCAAATTTAAATTCGCCAATAGCCGCTCTAAACCATAAAATCCTTTAGGCCCGAAGCCAACTATAGCAATTTTATATGTGAGATAATCATCCATTTTCAAATCTAAATCTACCATCCGCCTAATGGTGTAAAAACATTTTTGCATTCAGGAAGCTCTTTCAATAACCATTCAATGCTATAGATGGTATCTAAATATCGTTCTCCACGATCACATAAGAACAGTGCACAATTACTTCCATCTTCAATTTTTTTACTATACTTTCTAACGGCACTTATCATTCCCCCAGAAGAACCTCCACATAAAATGGACTCATTTTCTAAAAGCGACCAACACCCTCTCGCGCAGTCTACATCGTCAACATATATGTAATCATGAATTTTTGTAGTATTTAAAAATTGTGAAGGTACACCTGCACCATGTCCGGGGATTAGTCTTTTTAAAGGAGGCCCGCCAAACAAAACACTCCCAACAGCATCTACAGCAATAATCTTTGTGTCAAGATTATTTTGATAAATATAATCGGCACAACCCATCAACGTACCGCAAGTGCTTGTTGCCACAAATAAGTAATCTAATTTACCATGTAAAGAATCCATAATTTCTGTCATGGTCTTATGGTGCGTTAATGGATTATCTAAATTTCCATATTGATTAGACCAAAAACTATTTGGAATGCCATCTAACAAGTTTTGAACACGTTCTAGCCGCGTTGCCAAAAATCCACCTTGTTCTTTGGGTTTCGTTACCTTTTCAATGCGAACACCATAGGTCTTTAGAATTTTTTCGGTATGTAAATTTAGTTTTGGATCTACCACAACTATTAACTTAAGGCCAAAATGTAAACAAGCCTGTGCTAAGCCGACCGCCATATTACCAGAGCTAGATTCAATTACGGTATCACCTTCTTTAATTCTACCATTTGCTAATGCTTGTTGTAAAATAAATAACGAAGTTCTATCCTTAATACTGCCGCCAGGGTTTGCAGCTTCTAGCTTACCAAAAAGATTAAAATTTCTTTTGGAGATTGTATTGTTCAGCTTGACCAAAGGTGTATTTCCGATGGTATTAATGATCGATTCGGAAACTGTATTTGAAATATGTTGAGTTATCATGTCCTAATGTATTTAACCAAAATGCTTTACAAAAGCATCGTATCATTCAGTTTTATAAAAATACTTAGGGTGTTAATAAAGGAATATCACAATTAAATTTATAAGTAACTCTTTTAGTTTTTATACTGTAGAATGTTATTTGTTTTACTCTATTCTATATCTAACAATAATTTTATTTTATTAAATATGAAATTAAAATAACCTACTATTTCGTTTGATTTATATATTATTCCCCCTTTAATCCAAATTTTAAGATACTTTATTAGTCAATCTCCCTAATTACTTTAAAAAATTACCTAATTTCAAGGGACTCAATTAAATAGTAAAAACTAATGGCAAATTTCAGTATTAAAGTTAATGGAAAAACCCAAGAAGTAGATGTAGATCCGTCTACACCAATGCTTTGGGTATTACGAGATCATCTAAAATTAGTAGGTACAAAATTTGGTTGTGGCATTGCACAATGTGGTGCTTGTACCGTTCATTTAGGTGATAATGCGGTACGTTCTTGTCAACTACCTGTTTCTGCAGTTGGCGAACAATCAATTACCACTATTGAAGGGTTATCAGAGAAAGGAGACCATCCGGTACAAAAAGCTTGGATAGAAGAAGACGTTTACCAATGCGGATATTGCCAGGCAGGTCAGATTATGAATGCTAGTGCATTTCTAAAAAGAAATCCTAATCCATCAGATGTAGAGATTGAGGATGCTATGAACGGTAATATCTGTCGTTGTGGCACATATACGCGAATTAAGAAAGCGATTAAAAACGCTGCCAATACTTCAAATGCGTAAAACAAGTGACCCACAATTTTGGGATTTTAACTTTCATTAAAAAACAAACAGATGACTCTAATAAAAACAACATATAATAGACGCTCTTTCTTAAAAAGTAGTTCCCTTGCAGGTGGAGGTATGATTTTAGGATTTAGTTGGTTAGCATCATGCAAACCAACACCTGAGCAAGTTAGTAACATGCCAAAAGAGTGGTTCGATATAAACGGATTTTTAAAAATTGGGGAGAATGGAATGGTTACCATAATGTCTCCTAATCCAGAAATTGGTCAAAACGTAAAAACATCAATGCCAATGATTGTGGCAGATGAATTAGATGTAGATTGGAACAATGTAATCGTAGAACAGGCGCCATTAAATACCGATATTTTTCAAAGACAATTAGCGGGTGGCAGCCAATCTATTCGTGCCGGTTGGCAAGGTTTACGTATGGCTGGGGCAACCGCTCGGCATATGTTGATTGCAGCAGCAGCAGATGCATGGCAAGTACCTGCTTCAGAAATTACTGCAAGCGCAGGCGTCTTAAGTCATAAAGCCTCTAATAAATCGGCTGGTTTTGGCGAAATGGCATCTTTGGCCGCAACAATGCCTGTTCCTGAAGAAGTTTCACTTAAGGAAACGAAAGATTTTGATATTATAGGGACAGATAGAAGAAATGTAGACGGACCAAATTTGGTTACAGGAAAACCTTTATTCGGAATTGATATTCAAGAGGAAGGTATGATGATTGCTATGATAGTTCATCCACCTGCTTTTGGAATGACGTACAAATCTATGGATGCAGCATCGGTTAAATCAATGCCAGGTATAAAAGATGTTTTTCCTATTGATGTGTATCCTGAAGGTGTTGAAAGACAATGGTCAGATGGTGGTGCTATAGATAAATTAGTAGCTATCGTCGGTGAGACCACTTGGCAATGCATGCAGGCAAAAAAAGCATTGAACGTTGAATGGGAGAAAACTTCTACTTTAGAAAGTACTACAGGTCATGATGAGGCATTGACAAAATTATTAAATACCTCTTCTAAAGAACCAGCTCGTAAAGATGGTAATGTGGCTAGTGCATTTAAAAAAGCTGCTCAAATTATTGAGCGCACTTACAGTGCTCCATTTTTGGCCCATAATACTATGGAACCCATGAATTTTTACGCCGACGTAACCGGTGAAAGGGCGATATTGAACGGTCCCATTCAAACTCCTGAGTTTCTAGAAAAAACCCTTGCATCTCGATTAGATTTGCCAGTGGAAAAAATTGATATAAAAATGACCCGTATGGGTGGTGGTTTCGGAAGGCGACTATATGGAACATTTGGTGTAGAGGCTGCCGTTATTTCACAAAAAATGCAGGCTCCGATTAAATTGGTTTATTCTCGTGAAGATGATATGACCCAAGGTACATACCGGCCAACGTATAAAGTAAAGTATAAAGCTGGAATAGATAAGGAAGGAAATCTAATTGCTTGGCATGTGAAAGGTGCTGGATCAAATGATGATTTGATATTTGAAAATAGATTTCCTGCAGGTGCAGTAGATAATTACTTGGCTGAAAAATTTAGTTTAGAAACCAATGTAACTACAGGAGCATGGCGTGCACCACGATCTAACTTTGTGGCAGGTGCCGAACAAGCTTTTATAGATGAAGTTGCAGAGGCTGCAGGAAAAGACCCTATTGAATTTAGACTAGAGTTATTTGACAGAGCAATTAAAAATCCTGTGGGTGACCCAAAAAATAATGACTATGACCCTGAGCGTTACGCAGGTGTTCTTAAATTAGTTAGAGAAAAAGCTGGTTGGGATGGAAATCAAAAAAATGGAACAGCTAGAGGTGTTTCATCATATTATTGCCATAACTCTTATGTTGCACAAGTACTGGATCTATCAACAGATGAAACGCCACATAAAGTAAGCAAGGTATGGTGTGCAGTTGATTGTGGTATTGTTATAAACCCAATGGCAGCAAAAAATCAAATAGAAGGCGGTATCATAGATGGTATTGGTCATGCAACTTATAGCGAAATGACCTTTGAAGATGGTAAACCTCAACATGCTAATTTTGATACCTATCGCTTAATACGACATAAAGAAGCACCAAAAGAAATTGAATGCTATTTTGTAGATAATGGTATTGATCCAACTGGTCTAGGAGAACCTTCTTTGCCTCCTATAATAGGAGCTTTGGCAAATGCCTTATATAAAGCTACTGGCCAAAGACATTATAATCAACCATTTATTACTGAGAAATCAGTAATTGGCTAATGCCCTTATGCTATTGTAAAACGAAAACGCCGGAAAATTTCTTTTCTGGCGTTTTTAATTTTTAAAAGCGTATAAATTAAATCTTGAATTTCAATACTGCCCTAAAGTAACTTCTAGAATCATTATCAATCGTTAATATATTATTATTACTACCATCTTTAAGTTTATTGCTGAGACTAAAATTATAGGCTGCACGTAAACCTAATTGTAAGTTATCCGTTAAATGATACTCATATTGCAAACCACCATTAATCAAGGACATATTTATAATCTCTGCATTTTCAGTTCCGTTGACCAAAGCTCCATTCTGAATATTAGAAGTAAAACCATCGAGTTGGGCGAATAACTTTAGACGATGCCTTTCAGATAGATGGTATTGTAAATTGGTTTTCGGTATTCCTATGTTAAACGACCAGTCTGGTCTGAATTTTTTATAATAGCTTATAAACGGTAATGGAAAAACATATCCCCTATTTTGTGAATACGATAGACCAACTATCAACCTTGAGGGCTTGTAGGCCTCCTTTTCAAACTTCTTTACAAAAACAATATCGCCGGAAAAAACAACATCGTCTGCAGTTAAGCTTTTGGCTGTATTGTTTGTACTAATACCTGGTTGAAAACGAACACCTAATCGCCATCCATTTTTAAGTGGTTTTGTATACCCAATGGTAAGATCTAATACTTGAAAATCATTTAGTAAGTCTCTATCAAAAGGTAAATTCTCATCTTTAAAACGAAGATGAATATTACTATAATCGAAACCGACGAATAAGTACTTCCCTTCTCCCTTTAAACGAATTGGATAATTTATAAGTACCCTAGACCTAGTATATTCTACATCAGACCCTTTATTCGGGATATACGTAAAATCAATTCTAGCCAAATCACTTAACTGTGCTTGTGATACAAAGCTAATTATGAGAAGAAAAAATAAAGGAAATCTAAATCGCATTTTTAATTGTTGACTCTATAGTAAATAATGATAATGCAACTTATCTATTTTTATTGTGTTCTATTACTGGGTATGGAAAAAAATATAGCTTAAATGAGCTTAATAATCAACCGTTTAAACTTAAAATTGCGTTTGATTTTTCTAGCTGTTCTTTAAACATTTCTTTAGTTACCTCTTTTTTATAAAAAGTCACCATATTGTTAAGCTGTCGTTTTCCGCTTTCAGATTCAGTTAATTCAGGAAATGCTTTTTCAAGAACATCTAACATGATTTTTACTGAAGTTGATGCTCCCGGAGATGCACCTAAAAGACACGTTATTCTACCGTCTTTACTACTAACCAATTGTGTTCCAAATTCTAAAGAACCACCTTCAAAGTCATCCTTTTTAATTGTTTGAACTCTTTGACCGGCAACTAATATTTCCCAATCTTCATTTTTTGCCTCTTTAATAAATTCTCTAAGCGAATTCATTCTATCATCAAAACTCATAGCTACTTGTTCTACCAAATACTTTGTCAGCGGTAAATTATGCCAAAAAACACCCCACATAGATGGTATATTCTCAAAATTAATTGATTTAAACAAATCTAGATTAGAACCCTCTTTTAAGAATTTCGGACTAAAACCAGCAAATGGTCCAAATAACAATTCTCTTTTACCATTAATATATCTGGTATCTAAATGCGGAACGGACATTGGCGGATCACCTATACCAGCTTTACTATATACTTTGGCATTATGTTGCTCTATAATAGCTCTATTCTTGCAGACTAACCATTCCCCACTTACCGGGAAACCTCCATAACCGTCCTTCTCCTCAATTTCTACTTTTTGAAGCAATAACAAACTACCTCCACCTGCGCCAATAAAAACATGCTCAGCGTCTACCGTTGCCTTCTTACCTGTTTTTCTATCCTCCATCTTAAGAAGCCATTCGATATCGGTATCGGGATCAATATCTTCTACTTCGGTGTTGAACAATATTTTTGTATTATATTCTTTCTCAAGTATAGCATACAATTGTTCTGTTAACGAGCCGTAGTTCATTTCCGTACCTCTATCTATTCTAGAGCCTGCCATAACCTCATCTTCTGTTCTGCCATGCATCATTAAAGGAAACCACTCTTTCATTTTAGCTATCTCTCTAGTAAACTCAATGGTATTGAACATAAAATGTTCTTTCAATGCCTTATACCTGTTTTCTAGATAATCTGAATTCTCTTTTCCTTTTACCCAACTATGGTGAGGAACTGGAGTAATAAATGACTTTGGGTCTTTAATTAGACCTTCACTAACCAAAAAAGACCAAAACTGCTTAGAAATTTCAAATTGTGTACAGACGTCAATTGCCTTTTTTATGTTCACTTGTCCATCTTCATCTTCTGGCGAATAGTTAAGTTCACATAGTGCAGAATGTCCTGTTCCTGCATTGTTCCAAGCAGCAGAACTTTCTTGCGCTACTTTATCTAATCGTTCAACGATCAGTACATTAAGATCTGGCTTTAACTGTTTTACCAACAATGCTAACGTGGCGCTCATAATACCTGCACCTACACAAACAAGGTCATATTCCTTTCTCAATTCCATTCAGATTAAAATTTTATTGCTTTTTTATATAATTGAAAAGTTAGTTATTTCAATTGATTATTTCTAAATGATTTGAAAATTATAACCATTTAGAAAAAACAAAAAGCAGGTCTTACGACCTGCTTTTAAATCTATTTTACTTCGTTAATTAGTCCATTACAAACTTGAATCCTGCAGTAATTATACTAGAACTAAAGGTGGTATCCCTGTCATATTTATAAAACTTAAGGTCAATACTTTTAAGACCTAGTTTCCAGATATGCATTTTGGTAAATATATCTGTATACGAAACTCCCATACCAAATTGATTCGCAGAATACTCCGATAAATCATAATCCGAAGTGTAAAAAGTATCTGTAGACAAGGCTTCTTCATAACCATTGAAATAATCTGCAGCTGTCTGCTGATAATATCTATAAGAAGGATATATCGTAAACTTATCTGACAGTTTTATAGGTACTTCTACACTTGCAGTATGCGAACTAATACCCCAATCATCAGAATAATATCGATAAAAGCTGCGTACTACAACTGTCTCATTAACATACCAATTTAAACGACCACCTACAGCTACTTTAAACCTGCTATCAGGTAATTGTTCTACTGCATCTGCCAATTGAAAATTTTCAATAAATGAATCTGCTACATCTGCAAAATACACACGTTGAAAAGGAGTTGATAATAATCCTTGCTGTTGTATGAAATCTAATGCCAAAGATCCCTGAAGGTTCTTACTCAGAATTTGAGAAAATCCAAATCCTAGAGAATAGGAATTTCTAGTTTCATCAGTGAACTCAGTAAAAATAGGACTGTAGTCAGTATTTCCAGTAATTGTATTATTGGTAAAAAAACCATTAGCCAAACCATTTGCTCCACTGGCAAAAGGTCTTAATTCAGAGGGATAAAGAGCATTCCATTTATCTAAATATACATTAGCATTTACACTAACTTCTGTATTTTTCTCATTATATAGTTTCGTTAATCCACCACCAAAACCTAAAGAGAAATAATCGTATTCTGAAGATACCGATAGTTTACCCGTTACAATTGTATTTCTATCATCTGAACTATGACTATAGGAACCAGATATGTTTGCCCAAGTATCTGAACTAGATGCTCCAGAACTAGCTACAAACGGATCTGCCGGTTGCCCGCCATCAAATGGATCAACATTACTCGAAGATGCTGATGTGTACGCAGAAACGCCCGCATCTATAGTTAATATTTCATCATCGTTTAATGGTATCGACACTACAAATGTACCTGTAAAGTCTGTAAGCTCTTCGGTTCCTAAACCTCCACTTACAGCAGCATTGTCACCTTCTTGCGAGTAATAGCTTGTCAAGAAATCCACCTCGGTAGTCTCTAAAACTCTCTTCTTATATGTTTTTACAGAATCTTGAGCTTGTTGCGAATAACACGACGCAACCAAAAGTAGAGTCACTATAAAACCAATCGATTTAAATATTTTCATTATTTATGAAATTCTATTTTAATTAATTACATCCACAGCCTCCGCCAGTCTTTCCTCCATTAGCACCTACAGCTGCCTCTCTATAGGAATGCATTGTAGTTAAATTACGGTCTGCCTTTTTATCTTGCAAAACCATATCTGGATCATTAATATTTATTTTCTCGTACTCTTTAAGCACCGTACAACTGCCAAATGAACTGGCAATAACAGCAATAATCAAAATCTTCTTTATCATGATTTTTCTATTTCTATATTTTTCGATGTGATGATATTTCCTTTATCATCAATTATAATACATTCTACTTTTGGTAATTGATTAATACGGTTTAACCCCACTTCTATGCCCATCACAAATACTGATGTCGCCAAAGCATCTGCCAATTCTGCTTTTGGGGCAAACACGGTAACACTTATTATACCTGTTGCTGGATACCCACTTCGAGGGTCGATAATATGGGTATATCGAACATCGTTAAAAGTCACATACTTCTCGTAATTACCTGATGTCACTACTGCCCCGTTAGTTATAGGTAATAAGGCGAACACCTTATTCTTATCCATAGGATTAGTAATAGCAACCTTCCATTCGCTACCATCGGGCTGCTTACCCCAGGTATTCATATCTCCTGAAGCATTGATAATACCTGACACAACACCTTTTGAAATCAATAAGTCCTTAGCCTTATCTGCTGCATAACCTTTACCAATTGCACCAAAGCCAAGCTTCATTCCTTTCAGCTTCAAAAACACAGTACTGCTTTCTTTATCTAACACTATATTTTGAAAACCCACTTTTTCAACCGAAGCTTTAATTGAATCTGCAGAAGGCATAACGGTCATACTACCATCAAACTTCCAAATTTTATCCATCGAAGCATAACTGATATCAAAAGCTCCATCGGTCAACTTAGAAATACCTATTGCCCTTTGAATCAAATCGAATAACTCGGTATCAACTTTTACAGGTTTAATACCTGCGTTTCTATTGATTTCCGATGTTTGCGAGTTTGAATCCCATGAAGATATTAACTGCTCTATTCTTGTTATTTCATTGACAGCCAAATCAATATATTCATTCGCTTCAACAGGATCTTTAGCTACCACCGTAATGTCAAAACGGCTACCCATTAACTTTAGGGTTCGTTTATATGGCTCTTGAGCAACGAGCAGACAAACAGAAAAAAATGTTAATATGAATACTAACTTCTTCACCTTATTTTATGAATGAATTCATTTCATTTATGTATTCTTTTGGAGCTAATTTTTTATAACTAGTTTCTCCATAAACCTCCCCTTTAGCATTCATAACAACAACGAAAGGAAAAACTCCGTTCCTGTTATATTTTTCTGCTAAGGCTTTGTTTTTATTCAATTGTTCTTCTGGCAGTGCATTACTTTTTCTGCGTGGAAAATCTGCCTGTAGCATTACATAATGTTCTTTCGCATAAACCTTAAATTCATCAGTAGCCCATACAGCTCTATCTAACTTTATACACGGTGCACACCAATCTGAACCCTGAAACACTAAAACAATAGGTAAGTCTTTAGATTTCGCCATTTCTTTAGCGGTACTAAAATCGGTTTGCCATTCTTGTGCAAACGACGTCCCTACTCCGGTTGCTACAAACAATACTAACAATATATACTTTTTCATGTCTTTTTATTTATTGTACTTAACTTAACCTAAGTCAATTATTATACCATTACCTTTCTTTTAAAATCACATTATTGTCATAATATTAGAAAGCCATCAT
>TARA_R110001583_G_scaffold149335_1_pt1 | contig 50022 bp, 42 predicted proteins | sample TARA_R110001583 | Tara Oceans TARA_R110001583 (sample SAMEA4398432) | marine metagenome | biome: Polar Biome; feature: [MES] marine water layer (ENVO:01000295) within the mesopelagic zone...; material: water (ENVO:00002006), including particulate matter (ENVO:01000060) such... | reverse complement strand
ATAAATAACCCCTAAAAGTAAATTTACTTTTAGGGGTTATTTATTTTAATGTGTTTACCATCCACCAGAGGCGCCACCGCCGCCGAAGCCACCGCCACCAAAACCTCCGCCGAATCCACCACCGCCAAAGCTTCCGCCTCCGCTACTGCCGCCGAATCCGCCAGAACCATTTGAACGGCCCATATTGCTTAGTATAATCATATCCCACATGCTTAAACCTCCGCGTTTTCCGCCGCTGCCGTTGTTGTTATTTTTTTTATTCCAAAGAATAAATAGGATAACTATGAAAATTATAAAAGGTAAAAAGGAAGAAAAGGGAAATCCTTCACTAGTGCCAAAGGTTCGTTCTTCTTTAAATTCACCATTCAGGACTTGAAAAATAACATCAGCTCCCTTATCTAAGCCACCATAGAAATTACCTGTTCTAAATTCTGGGAGAATAATGTTTTCAATAATTCTTTTTGATAGGGCGTCGGTTAGTGAGCCTTCAACACCATAACCAGTATTTATAGCAATTTTCCGGTCATCCTGCGCTAAAATGATTAAAATACCATTGTCTTTTCCTTCTTGGCCAATGCCCCATTTTTGCCCCCAGTTTGCTCCCAAATAATTAATGTCTTCACCTTTGGTGGTTGAGATAATAGTAATCACTATTTGTGTAGAAGTGCTGTCAGAATAACGTACTAGTTTTTGGCTTAGCGACTTTTTTTGTTGGTCGCTTAGTAGATTCGTATAGTCGTAAACACTTGTTTGTAATGCAGGCTTTTCAGGAATCTCAAATTGACTCCAGACTGGTTTGCACCAAAATAAAAGAATAACAAGGCTAACCTTTAGATATCTCATTGCTTAATTCGTTGGTGTCATTTGAATGCCAAGGAAAATGGCTATTCAATTCTGTACCGGCTTTTAAAACACCAGCTATAATACCCTCTTTGTATGCTCCTTTAATAAAATAGTCTTGAATTGTGTCTTTAGTTGTCTGCCAGAAATCTGCAGGAACTACTTTGTCAATTCCCTTATCACCACAAATAACAAACTTTCTGTCATTTACGGCCACATAGATAAGTACGCCATTTTCTTGCTTGGTATTATCCATCTTCAGTAAGTGGAAAACTTCTTGAGCACGTTTGTAATGGTCTTTTCGGGTATGTGCTTCAATGTGTACCCTAATTTCACCAGAAGTGTTTTTTTCAGCCTTTAAAATAGCGTTAACTATTTCTTGCTCTTCTGTTACGGTCAAAAAATCTTCTACTTTAGACATCTATGAATTAATCAAAATCAAAATTTACATCTGGTGCATTTTCAGAACCTGAATCGGCTTTGTAATATGCTAATTCATCAAAGTTGAATATACCTGCTAATATCGAATTTGGGAATTTTTTGATATGTAGATTATAAGGTTCAACCGTTGCATTAAATCTATCTCTAGCTACGTTTATTCGATTTTCAGTGCCTTCTAATTGTGATTGAAGCTCAAGAAAATTCTGGTTGGCTTTTAAATCAGGGTAACGCTCTACGGTTACCAATAATCTACTTAAAGCACTGCTAAGCCCACTTTGCGCTTGATTGAACTGAGCTAATTGTTCTGGGGTGATATTAGAAGGGTCAATGCTAACTGAAGTAGCTTTTGCTCTTGCTTCAATGACATCGGTCAATGTTCCTCTTTCAAAATCGGCCGCCCCTTGTACTGTTTTTACCAAGTTACCAATTAAGTCATTTCTACGTTGGTATGCGCTTTCTACATTAGCCCAGGTTTTGGTAGAAGTTTCTTTTAATGCTATAGCAGTGTTATTGAATCCTACGCCCCATTGGTATAATCCGAATCCTAAGACTACAATGACTATTAATGCAATAATTCCTTTTTTCATAATGGTTGTGTTATAATTGGTCTTTAATTTTATTTAGTTCGGCTTTTACACGTTCTAGTTTTTGAATGATATCAAAATTCGAAAGAGTTTTTTGCTTTTCTTCTTTAAGATGTATTTTAGCTCCGTCAAGGGTAAATCCTCTTTCTTTTACCAAATGGTAAATAAGCTGAAGATTTTTAATGTCTTGGGGTGTGAATTTTCTATTGCCCTTAGCATTTTTTTTAGGCTGAAGTACATCAAATTCTTTCTCCCAAAACCGAATTAATGAGGCATTGACTCCAAAAGCACGGGCTACTTCGCCAATGCCGTAATATCTTTTTTCAGGAAGTTCTATTTGCATTAATCCAATGATTGGTTTTCTTGATTAGCGAATTTCAACATATTCTCAAATTCTTCTGGTGATAAACTACCATAGTAGAAATTCATGGGGTTGATTCTGTCATTATCTTTCCATACTTCATAATGTAAGTGCGGAGCTTCAGAGCGGCCTGTGCTACCTACAAAGCCAATTAGGTCGCCACGTTTTACTTTTTGACCAGATTTTACATTGTATTGGCTTAAATGTGCATAAAGACTCAAATAGCCGTACCCATGCTCAATACGTATGTGTTTGCCATACCCCGATGAATTATTATCGGCACGAGTAATCTTGCCGTCACCAGAAGCATAAACAGGAGTTCCTTTTGGTGCTGTAAAGTCCATGCCGTAATGCATCTTTCTTGCTTTAGTAAAAGGATCTGACCTCCAGCCATAACCAGAAGCCATACGTTTAAGGTCTTCATTGTTTATGGGTTGAATTGCAGGTATAGACATTAATAATTTTTCTTTTTCTTCGGCTAATTTTGTGATTTCATCCAATGACTTAGATTGTATGGCTATTTGCTTTTTTATAATATCTAGCCTTTTTGTAGTAGATACTATCATTTCAGAATTGTTAAAGCCTTCTAATGATTTATAACGATTAATTCCTCCAAACCCTGCTTTACGTTGCTCGTCTGGTATTGGGTTAGCTTCAAAATATAATCGGTAGATATTGTTGTCTCGATCTTCAATATTCCCTAGAACCTCTTCAATTTGTTCCATCTTTTTATTCAATAGTTCATATTGAAGTTCGTAATTTTTTACTTCACGAGATAAAGAAAGTTCCCTAGGTGTATTAACGAGATTGGTGTTTAAAAGAACGATAAGTGCTAAAAATCCAAAAAGGCATGATCCCAAAATAAAGAAAGTTATATTTCTATAACGCTTAGATTTTTGGGGCTCTATTTTACGGTACGACAGGGTATCCGGGTCGTAATAGTATTTTACCTTAGACATGAATGTAATTTATCCTATTTTTGTGATTTAATTTTAACGGAACAAACAAATATAAAAATAGTTTTATATAAACGGTTAAAATTTGTAAAAGCTTAGCATTTTAGATGAATTCCAAGGATACAAGAACCCAGTTTTTAAATTTTTTCAAAGGTAAAGGACATAAGATCGTGCCTTCTGCCCCAATGGTCATAAAAGATGACCCAACCCTACTTTTTACAAATGCGGGGATGAACCAATTTAAAGAATATTTTTTGGGTATCAGCCAATCTAAGAATACACGGGTAGTTGATACGCAAAAATGTTTAAGGGTTAGTGGTAAGCATAATGATCTAGAAGAGGTTGGTAAAGACACGTATCATCATACGATGTTCGAAATGTTGGGTAACTGGAGTTTTGGTGATTATTTCAAAGAAGAGGCGATTACTTGGGCTTGGGAGTTATTAACAGACGTTCTAAAAATCGATAAGGACAGTCTTTATGTTTCTGTATTTGAAGGAAGCGAAGATGCCGATAAATTGGATAAAGACCATGAAGCTTTTGCTTTATGGGAAAAAATTGTTCCTGCAGATAGGATTATCATGGGGAATAAAAAAGATAATTTCTGGGAAATGGGAGACCAAGGTCCATGTGGGCCATGTTCAGAAATTCATGTAGATATTCGTTCAAAAGAGGAGAAAGCCAAAGTTTCTGGTGCTAGTTTGGTCAATCAAGATCATCCGCAAGTCGTAGAAATTTGGAACTTGGTTTTTATGCAGTATAATAGAAAAGCCAATGGTTCTTTAGAAAATTTACCATCGAAACATGTAGATACAGGTATGGGCTTCGAACGTCTTTGCATGGTTTTACAGGGAGTACAGTCAAATTACGATACCGATATTTTCACGCCATTAATTCGTGAAATTGAAACTATTACCAATTCTAATTATGGTAAAAACGAAGAAGTTGATATTGCAATACGTGTTATAAGCGATCATATTCGTGCGGTATCTTTCTCTATTGCCGATGGGCAATTACCTAGTAATACAGGTGCAGGTTATGTGATAAGAAGAATTCTTAGAAGAGCTGTGCGTTATGGTTTTACTTTTCTGAATACCAAAGAGCCTTTTATGTATCGTTTGGTAAATGTTCTCACCAATTCTTTAGGTGATGCTTACCCAGAGTTGAAAGAGCAAAAACATTTGATAGAAAACGTAATTAAAGAAGAGGAGTTTTCTTTTCTAAAAACACTTGATCAAGGCTTGGTCTTACTTGATACCATTATAGCCAACACAAAAGGTAAAACTGTTGATGGGGGTAAAGCATTTGAATTGTATGACACCTTCGGATTTCCGATTGATTTGACTGCATTGATTTTAAGTGAAAAAGGCTATGAATTGGACGAAGCTGGTTTTGATAAAGCCATGCAGCAACAAAAGAGCAGATCTAAATCTGCATCGGTCGTTTCAAAACAAGATTGGGAAGTGTTATTGAATGATAACGAACAAGAATTTGTGGGTTATGATTTACTCGATGTTGAGGTTAAGATTACCAAGTACCGTAAAATAGTTTCAAAGAAAGATGGAACCCAGTTTCAGTTGGTTTTTAATCTAACGCCGTTTTACGCAGAAGGTGGTGGTCAAGTAGGGGATAAAGGATATTTAGAAGATACTCATGGTGATGTCGTTTACATAACCGATACTAAAAAAGAAAACAACGAAATCATTCATTTTGCCAAGAACTTACCTAAACATTTAGGAGAAAGTTTTAAAGCGGTAGTAGATAAAAAGCAACGTAGTAGAACTGAAGCTAATCATACGGCAACACATTTATTGCATCAAGCCTTGCGTGAAATTTTAGGTAAACATGTTGAGCAAAAAGGCTCTTCAGTACACTCTAAATATTTACGTTTCGATTTTTCTCATTTTGCTAAACTGACTATAGAGGAACTACGCGATGTTGAGAATTTTGTAAATGCACGAATTGATGGGCAATTACAATTGCAAGAGCAACGAAATGTACCGATGAAAGATGCAGTAGAAGCAGGTGCGATGGCATTGTTCGGTGAAAAATATGGGGATGCGGTTCGGACTATTAAATTTGGACAATCTATCGAATTATGTGGAGGTACACATGTAAATAATACTGGTGATATCTGGCAATTTAAAATTAAATCAGAAGGTGCCGTAGCAGCAGGTATTAGAAGAATAGAAGCTATTACTGGTGATGCGGTTAAAAACTTTCATATAGATAATGATAAACTTTTGTCTGAAATAAAGGTTGTTTTAGGAAATTCTCAAGACCCTGTAAAGAGTGTTGTTGGTTTGCAAGAAGAAAATAGCAATCTTAAAAAGCAGGTTGCCGAATTATTGAAAGACAAAGCAAAGAATCTTAAAGGCGAATTGTTACAGGAACTTCAGGAAGTGAACGGGGTACAGTTTCTTGCCAAACATATCGATTTGGATGCAGGTGGAGTAAAAGACCTTTGCTTTGAAATGGGTCGCAATAAGGATAATCTATTTTTATTGTTTGGAGCAGAACAAAATGGGAAAGCATTATTATCATGCTACGTTTCAAAAGAGCTTGTTTCATCTAAAGGTTTAAATGCAGGTACTATAGTAAGAGAATTAGGTAAATATATTCAAGGTGGCGGTGGTGGCCAACCATTTTTTGCGACAGCAGGGGGTAAGAATCCTGCAGGTATAAGCGAGGCTTTGGAAAAAGCTAAAGAATATCTTCAATAAATTTATTTGAACTGTTGTTTTGAATGAGTGGAGATTGATTCTTTATTTTGTAATTCTATTAAACTAAAATTTAAGACTATCTTCAAAATGTAGATAGAAATACTTTAATGCTATACATTGAAGTTGCTATATAACTAGATAGTTTTATGAAAAAGTATTTAATTATTTTACTGACTGTTGCCTCGTGTAATTTGGCAACCAAAGACCAAAATAGCACAGATGCTTCTGAGGGCTCTGAAGTTATATCACTTACTTCTGTCGATTCAATGCGGATTAAAGGTTTTATTCAAAAAGCGTTCAATACACCTTTACATTCTTTAGAACATCAACAATTTTTAGATTCAGCTCTTGCTATTCAGCCAGATAATGGGTGGCTTTGGCAACAAAAAGCTATGCCTTTATATAAGGCAAGAAAGTATCAGTTAGGTAAGCCATTTTTAGAGAAAGCCGTTGAACATGATCCTAAGAAATGGTTGGATTACAGCGCGTTCATGAAATGTATATTTTCAAAGGATTATCTGAAATCTATATCCGAATTCATGAGGGCCAAAAAAGATTATGGCGACGGTTATGTTATGGATCATACCTATAATTTTTATATTGGTTTAGACTATCTTCAATTGAATCAATTCTCTAAAGCCAAAGAGTTTTTATTACTAAGTAAGGAGCAACAATTTATAGATTTCCCTAAAGATCCGCCGCAAGAGGCGTGTCATTATTTAGATTGGTATTATTTGGGTATTGCAGATTTTGAGCTTGGTAATTATCAAGAAGCAATAGAATCTTTTAATATGTCTTTAATGGTTTATGAAAATTTTGCTGATGCACATTATTTTAAAGGTAGAAGCATGACTAAGTTGGGTAATGTGGAAGAAGGGGTAAAATGGGAGAAGCAGGCATTTGAGAATGGAGACAATACTATTAATGAGGATAATGTTATTTATGAAATTTATCCTTATCAAGTTTTTCATAAGTTAAATGAAAGTGTGCGACCAAAATGAAACTCTTTACTCAAATTCCATTATCTACAGCGCAATCTCAAATTGATTATTCAAGTCGGTTATTGTTATTAGGGTCTTGTTTTTCTGAGAATATAGGGGCAAAATTTAGTCATTTTAAGTTTTTAAATGAGCATAACCCTTTGGGGATTTTATTCCATCCTTTAGCGATTGAGAAATTGATTGATAAAGCTATTCATGAGCAGTTATTTACAGAGAATGATATATTTAACGATAATGAACGTTGGCATTGTTTTGATGCTCATTCTAAATTGAGTAATTCATCCAAAGAAAAAATTATAACAGACTTGAATTCCGCAATTGGTCTGACGCAAGTTCAATTAACAAAAGCAAGTCATGTCATTATTACGCTAGGTACTGCATGGGTATATCGTAAAACATCAAATCAACAAATAGTTGCCAATTGTCATAAGGTACCACAGACTAACTTCACCAAAGAACTTCTTGATTGTAAAACTATAGAACAAAGTTTGGCGCGAATGATGTCCTTGGTTCAATCAGTTAATCCTACTGTAGAATTCATTTTTACCGTATCGCCAGTACGCCATTTAAAAGACGGTTTTGTGGAAAATCAATTGAGTAAGTCGCATTTGATTAGTGCTATTCATGAAGTTGTAAAACTTGATGGGGCGTCCTATTTTCCGAGTTATGAGATTATGATGGATGAGTTGCGTGATTATCGTTTTTATGCGAAAGACATGGTGCATCCTAATGAAATAGCGATTGATTATGTCTGGGGAAAATTTTGCGAAGTATGGATTGATGGTAGTGTTAGTGATACAATGACCAAGGTTGATGAGATACAGCGAGGGTTGAAGCACCGTGCTTTTAATCCGGAGGGAATTGCTCACCAAAAATTCATAACATCGTTAAAATGTAAAATTGCGTATATAAAACTAACCTATCCTTTTATGGATTTTAAACTTCCTGAGGTATGAAAAAGTTTATAGCTGGAGTCATAATTACATTGGCGATAGTATTTGTTGTTCGTTCTTGTAACGACGGTAAAGAAGATAAATCGATTCTGCAGGAAAACTCAATGCTGATACAGCAAGAAATCAAAAACGTATCTAAGTTAATTGTCACTGAAGGTCATTTTGCAGAAGTGTATAATTATAAGGATTCAAGGGAACTTTTTGGCCCATTATTACGTGCAGAGAAAAAAGCATTGGTAGTTGTGAATGCCGATGTAACCGTTGCCTATGATTTAAGTAAAATAGATTTTGAAATTGATGAAGATACAAGAACGGTGAAAATAAATAGCATACCAGAAGCGGAAATAAAGTTGAATCCTGATTTCGAATATTATGATGTTACCGCAGACTATCTGAATCAATTTGATGCTGCCGATTATAATAAAATTAAGAAAACAGTAAATGCTTCATTAATGAAAAAGGTAGAAGCCTCGTCATTAAGAACCAATGCTGAAAATAGATTGATAAGCGAATTGCAGAAGTTTTATATTCTTACCAATTCAATGGGATGGCGATTAACTTATCAAGAGCAAACGATTGAATCGTTAGATGGCTTACAGACTATTAAGCCGTAGTTTTAGTCTCGGTTTCAGCTAATTCTAATCCATCATCAATTAATTGCCCTAAGTTCGGCTGGTCTTGTTTTATAGTTTCAAGGTGATTTTTTATACTATCCGCTAAAATCTGGTCACCACTTTTAAGTGCCAGTTCATAAATCTCAATAGGCAATAACCAATCTGTCGGATACTTTTCCTGTATTCCTTGAAACACTTTGGTTCTTGAGATAATTGTATTCTTTCCTTCTCTAAAATCACGTATTAATTTATAATACGATTCAAGTTCACTTAAACTACTATTATCATTGTTTATGGTGCTTGTGCTTAACGTATGGTCAAGTAAATCGAAACTTTTTAAATCTGCTGGGCCATGGTAGGCAGAAACGATTTCTTCGCCGATAGCCATATTATATAATTCATTATAAGATTCAAAAAGTACTTTTCCTTTATAAGAAACTTTACAATTCTCAAAGGTGATTAAAATGATACGTCCCTGTAGATTGCGTGTACCTGTAATTATTTTACCGGTAACATTAATGCCTCCGGTGAAATCTAACGATACTATTTCACCTTCATAAATTTTATATGCCTTTAGGTCACGCGGGCTCATTTCTTCAATAGGGATGTTTATTCCTTTTAGTCTGCCGATAGGTGACCCAAACCCTGTTTTGTGCTGGTTAATATCTTGGCCCACCAATTCTTTCTCTCTATAGGCAAGTGCTGATTTTCCTTTTGTTTGAAAATATAATGGTTTACCATCATGAGCTATTAGTGATTCGAAATTTCCGGATACCTGCAAGCCTGTACTTAGTTCAATTGTTCCTAACTCTTTAGAGTTAATTAATTTCTGTAAACCATCGAGACCACCTTTACGTAGTGCCATGGTGTTGGCGAAATCTTCTAAGACCTGACTTAAGAATGCAAAATCTGGAGTTACGAAAAGTTGAGGTTGAGGTTTTGTTATATCAAAAGAAGTTCTAGCAGCCTCTATCGAGTAAGGCAGTTTCTCGACCTTATCGGTCATACACCATTGACTTTCTCCGATAGAAGATAAAAGTCCAGCTCCATATATTTTAGGGTTATCTACAGTGCCAATAAGGCCGTATTCAACTGTCCACCAATGAAGATTACGAATAAAGGACATTTCGCTAGGTTCGCCCATATTGTCTTGTAGAAATTCAATATGTTTTTCAGCTTTTTTGATTTCTTCTAAAGCTGTTCCCTTAGCTTCTTTAATAATAGATAAATGGCGCACCGCTTCGTAAAGCTCAAAATCTTTAGCACTTGAAATGGCCTTGCAGCCAATCTCGCCAAATCGCCTTAAGTAAGCCGAATATTCAGGATTTGCGATAATAGGTGCATGGCCAGCACCTTCATGAATAATATCAGGAGCAGGTGTATATGCAATATTTTCTAACTGTCTAATATCAGAGGCAATTACTAAAACGTTGTACGCTTGAAACTCCATAAAAGCAGCTGGAGGAATAAAACCGTCAACAGCAACTGCCGCCCAACCCAAATCTTTTAAAATACGGTTCATGCCGTACATATTGGGAATGTTATCAATAGAAATACCAGTTTTTCTTAATCCTTCTAAGTATGAATTATGAGCTACTTGACTAAGGTAGTCAACATTTTTTCGCATCACATAACGCCAAACTGCTTGATTGATAGGAGTATAGTCCTCGTAGTTTTGAGGCTTTATATATTGTATAAGATGTTTTGGGAGTTTATCTAAAATAGGATTACTCTCATAGCCTGTAGAGTTCTTCATGTCATCAATAGTTTTAACTGTTTCCTTCTTCATAAATCTTTTTAATAGGTTTAACAAGTGAGATTTCAGACAAGTTAAATGTGTTTGAAAAGACTTTTGCTAAATTCTATTTTGGCACTCGATATTCTATTAAATATAGATAAATTAGGGTAATTAAGGTTATATTTTAACTAGATTGGTGAAAAAGACTATATTTACGTATAATATTAGGAATATATACTTTTTAGCAGGGAAAAGGAATAGTTAAACAGGAAAAAAATTATGGTAGATAAATTAGATGATATTGATAGAGCTATTTTAAAAATCTTACAACAAGATGCTAAAACGGTAGCTAAATCAATTGCAGAAGAACTTGGGTTGACGAAAACTCCCGTTTATGAACGTATAAAGCGTTTGGAGCAAGATGGTTTTATAAAGAAATATGTTGCCATTTTGGATAAGGAAAAAATAGAGGAAAGTATAACAGTTTTTAGTTTCGTCTCTTTAGAAACACAAAAAGGTGCATTAATGGATGATTTTTTTGAGAAAGTTAAAGAATATCCTGAGGTGGCGGAATGTTTTGTGGTTGGTGGAGAGTTCGATTTTTTATTAAAGGTGGTGGTGAAGAACCTTGATGCCTACTATAATTTCGCGAAATTTAAAATAGCCTCTTTACCTACAATAGGTGGGGTTAAAAGTGCCTTTGTTTTAAATGAAGTAAAGAACGATACTGTTTTTCCGTTATTATAAAAAAGTAGAGGCAGATAATATATTCCTATATCAACTGCCTCTTTTTTATAAGTTTAGATTGCTGTTATTTTGAAGCAATTGAATTTGGTGGGTATTGCTGTAATATCTGAGATACAAACTCCCGAATACGTGCCTCTTTTTTTGCCACATTACTAGTGCTTGAAAGGGTTCCTTCGCCTTTACCTTGCCAAACTAATTCATTGGTCTTGTTGTCTATCAAATCTATGTATAGAGAGCCTTGTGTACTGGCACTAACACTTGTGCCGCCCCAACCATAACCTGGTCCCCAGGCCCATGGGTTGTATCCCCAGCCCCAGGCACCGCCCCAGCCATAATTATTACTATAGACATCTACTCTTTCTTGTTCCTTGGTGAAAATGCTCACTAATAAATCTGGATTCTCTGATTTCACGAATCCTCTTGAACTCATTTCAGTTTCAATAGCTCTTAAAATACGTTTTTTATCTAAATCTGAAATTTGTGCTTTATCGATACCAGTTTTATAAAAGGCATAAGTTGTATATCCATTAAAATCTGCTTTCTGGTCATAATCTGACAATACCCTTACCGATGAACATGAAGTAATGAATACTAAAAGCAATAATGGAAGACCAAAGAATTTAATTTTTTTCATAACGTTATTTTTTTATGTACTATGTTTTCTATTTAAAATAATCACAATAATCATGCCGAATGCGTACAATTAATACTATTGTGTATTGGTTTTTGGGTCATAGCCATAAGGGCAATGTCTACAGCCGCTTTCACAACAATAACCACGTTTCTGATGGTATTGTTCGGTAAAAACCCTAAAGCCATCTTCAGACCAATAAAAATCACCTTCTTCTATCGGAATAAATTCTTTCATACACTCATTGAAATTTAATACCATAAAGTTAATTGATTCTGTTGATAACCTTAGTACTCTTAGTTTTGAAAATAGTAATAACAGACCTTAAGCAGGTTTTTAACCTTTGAACGGTATTGTTGGCAACAAAAACCAGTAATTTTCTTACAAAGATTTTTTGGCTTTATCTTTGTTATATAATATCCAAAGTAAATCTATGATATTGGTTTTTAGGCATTTCTTCTATAAAAATTATGTGGGGCTATCACTATGGCCCTTTATATTTTTAAAAAATGGAAGTTTAAAAAATGATGACATACTAATTAATCATGAAAAAATTCATTTGCGTCAGCAACAAGAATTATTGATTATTCCATTTTATATTCTCTATTTATTAGAATGGACGATTCGTGCAATTTGGTATATGGACTCTTACAAGGCATATCAAAATCTTAGTTTTGAGCGTGAGGCATATTTACATGAAAATAATTTGGAGTATTTGTCTAACAGAAAATCCTTCAGCTTTATTAAATATCTTTGTCGTTAAATACGACTCGTTTGCAAAGTAAGAATCAACTTGTGGAATTACCCTTATTTGCAGAAAAGCAAGTTACGCTTGTTTTAAAACGTGAAGATTTATTACATCCTTTTATCTCAGGTAATAAGTATAGGAAATTGAAGTACAATTTATTAGAAGCAAATAACAGCGGTCACGGTACAATTCTAACTTTTGGCGGCGCTTTTTCAAACCATATTGAGGCAACTTCTTTTGCAGCAAAAGAAAAAGGATTCAAATCTATCGGAATTATTCGTGGAGAAGAGCTTGTAGATTCATGGCATAAAAATACCACCTTGCTTAAAGCGCATGAAGATGGTATGAAATTTAAATTCGTAAGTAGAGATGATTATAGAAGAAAAGAAGATTCAGATTTTCTGGCTGATTTGACTAAAGAATTCGGAGAGTTTTATCTAGTACCTGAGGGGGGTACAAATACCTTAGCTATTAAAGGTTGCGAAGAAATAATCACAGAAGACGATAAGCAGTTCAATTTTATATGTTCCAGTGTAGGTACGGGTGGTACCGTATCCGGATTAATAAATTCTTCATTTCCACATCAAGAAGTATTAGGTTTTTCATCTTTAAAAGGTGATTTTTTAAAAAAGGATATTGATAAATTAACCAATAATATACGTTGGAATTTAATTTCGGATTATCATTTTGGAGGATATGCTAAGATTTCACAAGAGTTGATTCACTTCATTAATGAATTTAAAAAATACACCAATATACCGTTGGACCCTATTTATACAGGAAAAATGATGTTTGGTTTGTTCGATATGGTTAGGCGTGATACTTTTGCAAAAGGAACAAAAGTTTTGGCTATACATACTGGTGGTCTACAAGGTATTGCTGGCATGAATAGTGTACTGAAAAAGAAAAAATTACCTTTGTTAGATATATGAATAAGAAAATATTAATACTTCTGATTATAGGAATCAGCTTTGCTTCTTGTAAATCTAAAAAAGCGTACGCTGATCAGTTGCGTACAAAGAACGTACTCAATGAACGAAAAAAATCAGGAGACGTTAAGCCTAATAAGGAGCGAGAAGTTGGGTTACCAGCAGAACCGTCTAAATTTATTTCATTCAGAATTGAATCTCCTTCAGAATATATAGAAACTTTTGCCGAAACTGCACAGTTAGAGATGATGGGCTATGGCATACCAGCAAGTATTACCTTGGCTCAGGGTCTTTTAGAGAGTGGTAATGGTAAAGGTGAGCTTGCTATGAAAACAAATAATCATTTTGGTATAAAGTGCCATAAAGGATGGGATGGCGATTATGACTTTCATGATGATGATGAAAAAGGGGAATGCTTTAGAAAATATAATCATCCTATGTATTCTTTTAGAGATCATAGTATATTCTTGACGACCAGATCTAGATATGCTTTTCTATTTAATTTAAAACATACCGATTATAAAGGTTGGGCAAGAGGTTTGCGAAAGGCAGGCTACGCTACCGATCCAAGATATCCTCAAAAACTTATTTATTTAATAGAAAAACACGGTTTGCACAAATATGATGGACAGATAAAAAAAGCTGGCTATGATAACACTACTATAGTTGCCACCGAGTCAGATAGAATGCATACTGTAGAAAAGGGAGATACCTTATATTCCTTGTCAAGAAAGTATTATATGAGTGTAGATGAAATTATGCAGTTGAATCGTTTAAGAAGTTCCGATTTGTCTATCGGGCAAAGAATTAAGGTGAAACTCAGTAAAATCAATTAAGAGAAATGATCTATCAAAGAAGTAGTGCCTTATTTGCTGAGGCTAAAAAATATATACCTGGTGGCGTCAATTCCCCTGTACGTGCTTTTAAAGCTGTTGGCGGTGACCCTATTTTTGTTAAAAAGGCAAAAGGAGCGTATTTATATGATGAGGATGGTAATAAGCTAATTGATTATATAGCCTCGTGGGGTCCATTAATTTTAGGTCATGCACATGAGCCTGTTATTAATGCAGTAATCGAAAAGGCTCAAAATGGTACGTCATTTGGCATGCCAACCGAGATTGAAACAGAACTGGCAAAATTGGCTATTTCAATGGTGCCTAATATGGACAAAATTAGATTTGTCAATAGTGGTACTGAAGCTTGCATGAGCGCTGTACGTTTAGCTAGAGGCTATACAGGAAAGGATAAGATTATTAAATTTGCAGGGTGTTACCATGGCCATTCAGATTCGTTTTTAATACAAGCGGGTAGTGGTGCGGTTACCTTTGGTAGTCCAAATAGCCCTGGAGTAACACAAGGCACTGCAAAAGATTCGTTGTTGGCTGCTTATAATGATTTAGATGGAGTAAAAGAACTTGTAAAAGCCAATAAGGGAGAATTGGCCGCTATTATCATTGAGCCAATTGCGGGTAATATGGGGTGCATTGTGCCTACAGATTCTTTCATTAAGGGCTTACGTGATATTTGTACCCAAGAAAATATTCTTTTAATTTTCGATGAGGTGATGACGGGCTTTCGTTTAGCCAGAGGTGGAGCACAAGAGGTTTTGAGTATAAAAGCTGATATCGTAACCTACGGGAAGGTTATTGGCGGAGGTTTGCCAGTAGGTGCTTTTGCAGCAAAGTCTAAGATTATGGATTTTTTAGCTCCTGATGGTCCGGTATATCAGGCAGGAACATTAAGCGGTAATCCGTTGGCCATGAGTGCAGGTTTGGCAATGTTGACCGAATTGAACAATAACCCAGAAGTATTTCAGAGTCTAGCTGATAAAACAGAATATTTACATAAGGGTATTGCCAAAGTTTTGACCACGAAAGGTGTAGATCATCAAATTAATAGATTTGGCAGTATGATTTCTGTACATTTTACAGAAGAGCCCGTAGTTGATTTTACTTCTTCTGCAAAAGGTGATAATGAGACTTTTAAAACCTATTTTCATGGTATGTTAGACAAAGGCATTTACTTACCGCCAAGTGCATTTGAAAGTTATTTCTTAAACGATGCATTAAGCTACGCTGATTTAGATGATACTATAAAAGCTTTAGAGGAAATAAATTTCTAAGGTTTTAAGCGGTAGGTTTTGTAAATCCACCATCCAGCGGCTATGAATAAAAATTGAATAGCAATACGGATATAGGCAGATAATTTAGACCCTATGGCTGGTAAATCTTTTGTTAAGTCCCATATATGTATTGGTAAGAAAGCAATCATAAGTAGAAAAAAACCAAGCCCACCCCACTTTCTATACTTTGGTATTAAAAGAGCAATTCCTACTGATGCCTCCGCAATAGCGGATAAAATATGGGCCAGAGTTTCAGGAAAGAAATCGGGTATAAATTCTTTGTAAGTTTCAGGCGTATATAGATGATTAAATGCCCCTGCAAGCATTAGAAAAGCTAGGATGAAAATTACTACAATCTGAAATATTTTCATGTTGGATAAATTTAGATTTTCAATTTAGCGTGATGTTTTTAAAAGTATCTATTCACCGATGTGTTTTTGATAAAAGCCCCAGGCTTCTTTAGCAACATCTCTTCCCAGTTTTAAACCAGCGATATTATCTGCTTGAATATGGTATCCGCCTAATACCCTTGATGTACCGGCCATTTCTGCTGCCTCGGTAAATGTTGGGAATATTAAAGTTATGGTATCTCCTAGGTTATCTGGTTCAGTCATTGCACCTGCAACTAACTCTGCTGTAGAGCCAAATTCATCACTTCCTGTCCATAATTTCAATGCTTCGCCACAACCACCACTAATTGTGCTATGTCCTGAAACATAACTAGGGAATGGTGGGCATAAAAATATCTCTGGGGAATATGGTCTCCATTCACTTCCATCAATTTCCATCATCTCTTTGCCTTCACCGCCCCAGGCTATTATTTTTTGGTTATTGTAATATTCGTGCACTAAGGCATAAGGTCTGGCATAATCGTAAAACATTTTTGAATCCCATGAAGCAATAAAAGAATCCATAGCAACTACTTGATTATAAAAATACATTTTTACGTCTTGATCTAGTGTGTGGTTATCTCTACGAGAAACATCTTGGGCAAATTTCAACCAATGACCTGCTTGTTGAACAGATTGTGGTCCATCTCGCATAAACTCAACCAAGGCCTTTTGGTAATCTGTAAGGTTGGCTTGCATATCTATAACTTCTTTTACTTCTATCTCTAGTTGTTTTGATCCTACCATTGGTGGTGGTCCTGGGCGAAACTGGTCTCCTGATTTTAAAGCGATAGGTTTCACCTTGTCCCAATATGGAGTTAAACAACCTGGAGCAAATCGTCCGCCGTTCCCGTCTGAAAAATATTTTGGTTGCCAGCGATTGGGGTTTATATTAGAATCTGCTGAATTTACCGGTTCATATCCAATATAGTTAAAGTAAGGCTCTCCGTTTGAATTTTTTTCTTCACCATAATGATTAGAGCCATCACCTTTTCTAGCTTCAATCACTGCTCTTGCGGCCAAATTGCCTATACCTTCTGGGGTGTTTGGGTCAAGAGTTTTATTAGTGGGATCCAAACCCAATTGTTTCATGAAATTTGAAAATAGCTCTTTATCAGAATAATAATATTCATTCATTGTTCTAAACGCGGCATAGCTTATAGCAGTTTCTTTGTTTTTTAGATTTTGCTCGTTTAATGCTTGTCGTTCAACTCCATTTAAATATACAGGTATAGCTTTTGAATCATATCTTGACCATGCATCAAAAACAGAAACGAAAATTAGGGCTAAATATCTTGAGGTAATAGTTGGTCTTGGTTTGAATTTTTCTGTATCATTTGCTGTGGCTTGCAATGCCATTTGTCCCCATTTATAAGCAATGTTGTTAATGCCTTTCGGTTCAGGTTCTGGTATGATTTGTGGATTTTTTGGCGCTTGTTTAAAACTAAATAGCAATAAAGATGCAAGGCAAAAGAATACTAGTTTTTTCATTTTTGAAATTTATTCTAGTTCTATCAATCTAGAAGAAAATATTGATAGTTGATATTAAATATTTTTCAGCTTTAAATGTAATGAAATTATAAATTTTAGCAGATAGGAAGTTTGAATATTATCGTGTGTAGAAATAAAATTTTGATATGCCTTCTTATATTGGGCTTATCATATGTATTTAACTTAATGATTTTAGTCAATAAAATTTATGAAAAAGAATACATTTTTATCGATGAAAGAATCAAACGCAAAAAAGACCTGCTAAAAGCAAGTCTTTTTTTAAAAACTAATTATTTTATCTATTGTTTTGAAGAGCGCTTTCCTTTTTTGTTACCCTCTTTTTTATTATGCCCACGCATTTTATTTCTATGACTCATTTTCTCCCATTTTTCGAATTGGTCAGCAGTAAGTAAAGATTTCATCTCTTTTTTACGTGCAATTTGATAATCTAATCTTTCATTTTGCATGGCGTACTTTTCATCTGCTGTCAGTACTTTTTTACCTTCTTCTTTGCTAGCTTTTCTCTCCTCCATTTTCGACTTTCTCAACTTCGCATCTTCTGTAAGTATAGATTTCATTTTTGTTTGCTGAGATTCATTTAAATCTAAGGCCAATGTCATCTTTTTGGTTTGAAGTGTTGCTACCTGTTCTGGGTTTAAATCTTTCATGTTACCGCTATTGCCTTTCATGTTATGATTTTGAGCAGTAGCCGAGATACCTGCCATTACTAAAATGACCATTATTAATTTTTTCATGTTTATTGTTTTATGTATTTGATTCTTGGACATGATTTTTTCAGATAGGTTTAACTCAGTAATGTATTTTAGTAAATATTTAACGGCACCAGCAATATGCCATAAATCAAAAAAGCACGGCTTTTAGGCCGTGCTTTTAAGTAGGTAAGTTCTGTAAATGTATTAATTGATTTGATTCGTATCTTCTAGATTTTTATAAGGATTAATTACAATGTCAACTTCTTGTTCAAAGGTATTCGTTGCTAATTCCTCTTCTACATCTGTATTAACGCTTTGATGATATATTACCGAAGCACAGATGAAACAACCTAAATAAATGAGACTTTTTAATTTACTGGTCATGATTTGGGGGTTTTTAAATTTTTACTAATCTATAGAACATTAACGCATGAAAAAGCCCATTGTTGTGAAATGGGCTTTTTTTGATGTCAGAGATATTTTAATTGTGGTAAGTAGATTTCATTCATCGATGATATTTGTTTTTTATCGATTGAGTGAGAAAGTGAACTACTTTAAGTGACACTATTTCGGGTCTAAAATGAGGTTAATGCGCTCAGAAACATCGTCTAAGTGGTATTTTGTCATCATATCAGGTGTTCGGTTCCTTGCATTTCTGATTTCTCTTTTCAGTATGTTTAATTCTGCTCTTGCAACGGTTCTAATATCCGATTGGCTAGTGTTGACAACAGTCGATTTTCTGTAGCCACCGAAATCAGATGCTTTAGATTGGTTATCTACCGTTAATAGATATTCTAAGCGATCAATGTGGGCTTTTTGCAAGTTTCTTCTATAGGTGTCTATAGTGGTACCATTTTTAAGCTCAGACCAAATACCCTTACGAAGTTCGCTCATCATTTGTGCTAAAGAATATGCCTCTTTCGAATTCGATGTTTCAAATTCTATAAGTCTTGCCATCTTTCCTAAACTCAACACATTGTTTAATGTCCGTACTTGCATTGAACGCATTTGTTCTAAAAAGCCAGAGTATTCGGTACGCTCTAAAATATCTTGGTCTAACATCCACATTGGGGTTTCGAACAATTGAACATTTAAAAACGCCATTGCTTTTTGTTGATGAGCTTTAGGTACTGTTGTGTAGACAGCACCTTCTTGGTCGTAAGTTTTATGGTTCTCATAAACTCCTCCAATATTATTAGAAACATGACCCATGTATCTATTGAACTGAGAAAAAACTTGTCCGTATAGTTTATTAAGGTCTTCATAATTTTTTCCGTCCTCAGCAGTCCATTCTATAAGCTTAGGAACAATCCTTTTTAAATTCGCGATACCATACTCACTAGCTTTAACGGCATCATCTCCCAAATCTTCAGTCTGTGAGCTAGGGTCAACAATATCGCCTACCTGCTGATGACCGAAGCGATATAAAGGATCACCAGAATGAGCCATTATCCATTTATCTAAAATAGATTTTTCATCTTCGGCGGTTGTATTCAAAATAGGTTTGTATCCCCATTGAATAGCATATTTATCATAGACTCCTATATCAGGCATTAAAGCCACACCTTCGTCACCTGGTTGTGCTATATAATTAAAACGAGCATAATCCATAATGGACGGAGCTGTACCGAACTTCTCTGTGAATGATTTTGAGCGAAGAGAATCTACAGGATAAGCAACACTGCTACCCATGTTATGTGGTAGGCCTAAAGTATGCCCAACTTCATGTGATGAAACAAAACGAATCAATCGGCCCATAACATCATCATCGAAAGAAACTCCTCTAGCATCAGGGTTGATAGCTGCGGTTTGTACGAAATACCAGTTTCTTAATAGGCTCATAACGTTATGATACCAGTTAATATCAGACTCTAGTATTTCGCCACTTCGTGGATCGCTAACGTGCGGGCCATTTGCATTAGGTATAGGTGATGCTAAATAGCGGACAACGGAATAACGAACATCTTCAGGAGACCATTCTGTATCTTCTTCTAAAGTTGGCGGTTCTTTTGCTATAATGGCATTTTTAAAACCAGCCGCTTCAAAAGCAGTTTGCCAATCTTCAATACCTTGTTTTATAAATGGCACCCATTTCTTTGGGGTAGCTCTATCAACATAATAAACAATTTGTTTTTTTGGCTCTACAAGCTCACCATTTTTATATTTTTCCAAATCTTCGTCCTTAACCTCTAAACGCCATCTATCTAAAAACTTAATGGTTTTACTTTCTTGGGCATTTAGTCCGTAATCTACTTGGCCTCTAGCGAACCACCCAACTCGTTCATCAAAATAGCGACGCTTCATAGGTTTTTCCGGTAATAAAACCATGGAGTTATTAATTTCAACAGAAATAGAACCTAAACTTTCATTACTTGGGGCTTCACCTGCCAAATAGGTTTTTACATGACGTACTTCTACATTTAAAGGATAACTTTTTATAGACTCAATATATCCTCTACCTTCATCTAAACGTGAAACTTTATAACGTTTACGATATTGTTCGGGCATTCCGAAAGCTTTGGTGTCCTTTATGAAAATATCATTTACCTCAATTACGGTGCTAGGGTTTAAGGAGTCTTTTTTAAATGCTTTTATATCGAACGCATAAAGAACGGGTTCAAAATTAGAATTGAGAACTGCCTCGTGAACAGGTAAAGAATCTGCGGCGACTACGTCATGTGAAACAACACGTAGCAATACTTTTTTATCTTTCTTTTCCCATCGTAAAACCTGAGTGTTTATTTTTCCACCTCCAAAACCAATACCAGATGCTGTTTTAGATATACGACTTACCATCAACATTTCTTTGTTAAATAAAGAATCTGGTATTTCGTAAAAATGATTTTCTTCAACTATATGTGTAGTAAATAGACCTTCGTCAGAAACGGCATCTTTTGTTATAACCTTGTCGTAAGGTTGAATCTTATCTTTAGAAGATTTATCGGCTTCTTTTTCAGTGTCTTTTTTCTTCTTTTTAAAAATTTGTGCTTCGGCATTTTGATAGCCAAAGAGGCATAGTAATAGGAATAATTTTAAAAGTAATTTTCTTTTCATTTTTGAGTTAGTTTGGAAATATTTCAAAGATTAAAATAATATCTGAAACAGATAGTTAATAATATCTTAAGCCTATTTTGTAACAATCAGTTGTAGAAGGCGTCTATTAAGTAGGAATAATCATTTTATACATTCTGAATTAGTCAATTATAAAGCCCTTGCATATGCAAGGGCTTTATTTTTTTAGGAGTTTACTTAAAACAAAAGAGGAAGCACAAATTGAAACAGGCCTATTAATAATAAAATGGCAATTAAATTTAAAATAACGCCTGCACGTGCCATTTCATGAACTTTAATATAACCACTCGCAAAAACAATGGCATTAGGTGGTGTGGCCATGGGTAACATAAAAGCACAACTACTAGCCATGGTAATGGGTATCAGTAAATAGGTTATTGGAATGCCAAGCCCTATAGCAATACCAGCAACTACAGGGGCGAGAACAGCTACTAAAGCGACATTACTCATTAGTTCTGTCATAAACAGCATTAAAATAATCAGTAACGATGCTGTTAGAAGAATACTTAGGTTGCTTTCAGCGATAACTTCTGCGACTAAGTCTACAATTCCAGAGACAGACATTCCGCTGGCTAATGACAATCCGCCGCCAAAGAGTATTAAAATACCCCAAGCTAGTTTTTGAGTATCGTGCCATTGCAGAATAAAATCTCCTTTTTTGAGATTATAGGGTAATGTAAACAGCGCTAAAGCCGCGAAAATACTGATTAATGTATCTGACAAGCCTAAGCTAGGAAAGATGGAATTAATTAAAGTTCTAAATACCCAAAGAAAAATCGTAACTCCGAAAATGGCTAAAACCATTTTTTCTTTGCCAGTTGTAGAACCAAGTTTTCGTAACTCTTCATGAATAATTGTTTTTGATGCTTTAAATTTTAAATTTTGGGTCGGAAAAAATACTTTCACCAATACAAAATAGCAAAGAGAAATCATAATGAGTGAGAAAGGTAGCCCGATAATCATCCATTTTAAAAATGATATTTCAATTTGATATTCATTTTCTAGCAAACCAATCAATACAGAATTTGGTGGTGTACCAATAACCGTTGCAATGCCACCGGCATTGGCTGCAAATGCAATACCTAACATAACGCTTAATGCAAAATTACGATCACGTTTAGTAAAACCGTCTTCGTCTTCAATCAATAAATTAATTACCGACATAGCAATTGGTAGCATAACCACGGTACTTGCGGTATTACTAATCCACATGCTTAAAACCGCTGTAGCAATCATAAAACCCAGAACTACCTTATTAGCTGTAGTTCCTGTAAGTCTGATGATATTTAAGGCAATTCGTTTGTGAAGATTTACTTTTTCTAAGGCTAATGCCATTACAAATCCACCGAAGAATAAAAATACTATAGGGCTTCCATAATTTGCACCTACGTCACCAATAGGCATTATTTTAAGAATGGGAAACAGCAATAGGGGTAGTAGTGCTGTTACAGAAATTGAAACAGCTTCTGTAACCCACCATATGACCATCCAAAGTGCAACGGCCACAACTGCATCTGCATTTTCGGATATAAGTACATTCGGTAAAAAAATCAGTATAAAAAATATGATAGGGCCTGTGAACAGGCCTATTTTACTACTTAGGTTCATGCTGGTTGGTTTTGCCAGCTTCTAAGCTACTATTTTTAATTACCCTAGTAAAATCTAACTTGAAATTTCAACAAATAGAATATCACCAACTTTGTAAATCTTGGCTAATTGCAGTTTCGTAATGCCTTTGATACCCTTGTCCCAAGCTTTATTACTCAAATCAGCCTTAGTTTTAAGAACATCGAGTTCCATTTTCTTTTCTGATTTTAAGATTTCAAAAATCACTTTTTCGTTATCAGATAATTGAAGCGGTTTTTTCTCAGGTCTCATTTGTGGGAAAAACAATACCTCTTGAATAGATGCGTTATTGGTCATTAACATAACCAAACGGTCTATGCCGATACCTATACCTGAAGTTGGAGGCATGCCATATTCAAGTGCACGCAAGAAGTCTTGGTCGATGAACATAGCTTCATCATCTCCCTTTTCCGAAAGTTTCAATTGATCTTCAAATCGTTCTCTTTGATCAATAGGGTCATTAAGCTCAGAATAAGCATTTGCTAATTCTTTACCATTTACCATAAGTTCGAAACGTTCTGTTAACGCAGGGTTATCGCGATGCTCTTTCGTTAGCGGACTCATTTCTTTTGGGTAATCGATAATAAATGTTGGTTGCACATAAAAGTGCTCACATTTCTCTCCAAAAATTTCATCGATAAGTTTACCGACACCCATAGTTTCATCTACGTCAATGCCTAATTTTTTAGCAGTTTCGCGTAATTCATCCTCAGGCATACCGGCAACATCAAATCCTGTATGAATTTTAATTGCTTCTAATATAGGAACTCTGGCATATGGCGCTTTAAATTCAATTTCATGTTTACCTACAGTAACCAAAGTAGTACCATTAGAATCCATCGCTATTTTTTCCAACAATTTCTCTGTGGTATCCATCATCCAGTTGTAATCTTTATACGCCACATAAAGTTCCATTACGGTAAATTCTGGGTTGTGGGTACGGTCCATACCTTCATTACGGAAATCCTTAGAGAATTCATAAACACCATCAAAACCACCTACAATTAACCTTTTTAGATAAAGTTCATTAGCAATTCTCAAGTACAATGGAACGTTAAGCGCATTATGATGTGTTAAAAATGGGCGAGCCGTTGCACCACCAGGTATAGGTTGTAAAATTGGTGTTTCAACTTCTAAATAACCTTTGTCATTATAGAATTCACGTATACTATTAGTTATTTTGGTTCTTTTAATAAAGGTCTCTTTAACCTTTGGGTTGACCACTAGATCTATATAACGTTGGCGGTAACGCATTTCAGGGTCATTGAATTCGTCAAAGACCTTGCCTTCGGCGTCTTTTTTAGGTAATGGTAATGGTCTTAATGATTTACTGAGCATGGTGAATTTCTTTACCATAATAGTTTTTTCACCGACCTGAGTAGTAAATAAATCACCTTCAATTCCGATGATATCACCAATGTCTAAAAGTTTTTTGTAGACATCGTTGTATAAAGTTTTGTCTTCACCAGTACAAATTTCATCTCTGTTAAAATATACTTGAATACGACCCGAACTATCTTGTAGTTCAGCAAACGACGCTTTACCTTGAATACGGCGAGACATAAGTCTACCTGCTACAATTACCTGTTTGCCTTCTTCATAATTGGATTTTATATTTGCCGATGTGGCATTTACAGGATATAAAGCTGCTGGATAAGGATTAATACCCAAGGCTCTTAATTTCTCCAATTTTTCTCTTCTGATAAGCTCTTGCTCTGATAATTGCATATAAAATAATTAAAAAGCAAAATTACCCTTTGATTATAACATACACAAGGTCTAAGGTTATTCGAATTCGTAATTGTTGAGGTTAATCAAAATGAAGAGATTGAGAATAATTTGGGGTGTATTTTTGTTGTGAAACTATAGCCAATATATCTTCTTCTAATGAGATTACAGGAGTTTCAACAATCCTATTCATTTCTCTTCCATTTTTATAAAATATAAAAGTGGGAACAAGGTGTATGTTTAGTCCCCATTCTTCCCCTTGCGGACTTTTCTTGTAAAACTCCTTTCGTTTATCGACTGCAACTATTTTAAGGTTTTCAAGGGGGAAATCGGCTGCTTCTAGAATTTTAATGAATCGTGGTACTTCTCGTTTGCTATCACCACACCAAGTACCCATAAAAATAAGAATCTGATGAGCTGCAAGATTGTCTTTTATCTGGTCTGAAATAGTCGTGTTTACTTTGTAAGATGCTAATTTTGGTTGAAACCATTCTTTGTAAGAGTAAGAGGAGAGACCTTCAATATTAATTTTACCCACCAGGAAGGGTTGCTGGTTTTTAACACTAATTTCTTGATTGATTTTTTGTGATGAAATAATGGTTGAGGTAAAAAGTAAAAAGGTAAAAAGAAATAATGATTTCATGATTTTCAGTTTTAAAATTAGACTTGAAAATTCTAGAAATTGTTAATTGAATCTTGATTTTAGGGGGTGGAAATAAGGACTAGTCCCTAGATGGATATTTGAATTCTATTGAAAACGTTGCTTTATTTCTTCCCTCGAATTAACGTTTAGTTTTTTGTAAAGATTATTAATGTGAGTTTTTACGGTACTTACACTGATAAACATATCGGAAGCAATTTCTTTATTCGTTTTATTTTTTAGAATTTCTTTTGCAATGTTTTGTTCTTGTTCTGTTAGCTTTTCTAAAGAATTATTTCGCATTTTTTTAGCCAGTTTCTTCTGTTTGAGTGCCAAGAATATATTTAGAAAGATTGAAAGGGTTAAAAGAATAGTTAAGAGCCATTTCCAGACACTAGAAAATGTCGTTTTTTTATTCACTAGCTGCTGGTCAACAGCAATTTCAGTAACATATAAATCGGTAAAAGGGGCATCGGGGTATTTAGAAACTAACCGATCTCCAAGGCCGGTATAATAACCCGAGTTAATGTCTTCCCGATAATAGCTATATGTTTCATTTCTTTTGTCAGATAAAAAATTAAAAATATAGAGTTCAGCTAAAGGTTCATCAAGGTTTATTCCGAAGTTCTGAAGAGTTGAAAACCATTTTTTAGAATTTAGTTTTCTATTGGCGTTACTTTTAAAATCATTAAAATCAAAAGCCATTTGTTCTTTCAGTAATTCAATTTCGAGTAATGCTGAAGATTGATTATTAGTAGATATAATTTCACAAAGTGCTTCGTTGGCAAATGAGGTTGGAAATGTAATGGTATCGTTATTGTTGGCTATGAATAATATACTTTTGCTGTATTCACAACTTCCAAAAAAATGCTCTGAATTTGAAGAGGTATCTGGGCAATCATCCAAATGAATACGATAAATGCGATTTTTGTTAATGAGGTTATTTCCATTGAAATTAAAATAACCTAAAGAATCGGTAGTGGTTTTTTTTAGAATCTGCTCCATAGAAATCCTATCTAACTTTCTGTAGTCTTCAATAATAGAGAGATAAATAGTTTCGTTATTAACCTTACCTGCAATCTGACCGCTAAAGCTATATTGTGAAGAACCCTTTAAGCTAAGTAGTATAAGTGAGATAAAAACTAACTTTCTGATTATAGAATAGGTAATGAATGTCTAAAATAAATGATTTTGTAACAAAGCGATTAAATTTGCGACTTATAAGGTACATCAATCAATCAAAATAATAATCAAATGAGTTTACTAAGAGTTTTGCTCGCTATTTTTTTTCCACCCTTAGCCGTTTTAGGTAAAGGTTGTGGGTCTTTTCTAATTGTTCTACTTTTGACTTTTTGTGGCTGGGTACCTGGTGTCATAGCTGCATTGGTAATTTTGAACAATCCTAATTAGAACCATATTACATGAGATTTTTTAAGGTATTAACTACGATTTTTATCGCCACACTTTTTGTTGCTTGTAATTTTACGGAAGAAATTCATTTTAATGAAGATGGTACTGGTAAAATGAATATCAGTTTTGATGGTGGTGAAATGATGCAGATGCTACCTTCCTCAGATTCTACACAGTTAGATAAGGCCATAGACTCTACCCTTGTTTTTAGAGATTTGTTGCGAGATAAGAAAGATAGCATTTCTCAATTATCTGCTGAACAACAAGCCAAGTTAAAACGGTTAGAGCCGTTTAGCCTTCATATGAAAGTGGAGCCAGAAAACGGCATAATGAATTTTGACATGTATACTGATTTTAAAGATGTGTCAGAGGTAAACGATGCCTTTAATGCATTTCAGAATGCCAGTTCTGTTGGCCCAATTGCTGGCGGACAATCAATGCCCGAAAATGCAGCTGACGAGACTACAGAAGTTAATTATAGTTTTAAGAAGAATAAATTTAAAAGAGAAACTATCATTCTAAATCAAGAATTATTTGAAAAAAGTATAGATAGTCTAGCTAGCGCAGAAATGTTTCTATCAAGTTCTACCTATACCTTTAAATACCATTTTCCGAAGCGTATAAAATCAACAAACATCGAGGAGGCAACCTTTTCGATGGATGGTAAGACAATGATACATGAGGTTAATTTCTTGGATATGATGAAAGACCCAGAATCTATATTGATAGAAGTGGAACTTGAAAAATAGGCAAGTGCTTTTTGTATCTTTGTATCATGAATAAAAGAGTGCAACTTCAAGATTTAGGTTTAAGGGACTATAAAGAAACTTGGGATTTTCAAGAGAAACTTTTCAAGGAAATCATTGGCCTTAAGATTAAGAATAGAAGAGAGGACGATAAAGCAGCTACACCAAATTACCTATTACTTGTAGAACACCCTCATGTTTATACACTTGGTAAAAGTGGAGACATCGATAATCTTTTAGTAAACGAAAGTCAACTAGGGGAAAAAGGAGCTACATTCTACAAAATAAACAGGGGAGGAGATATTACCTATCATGGTCCGGGTCAAATAGTGGGATACCCTATTTTAGATTTGGATAATTTCTTCACCGATATTCATAAATACTTACGTTTCTTGGAAGAAATCGTCATTCTTACTTTGGCCGATTACGGAATAGAAGCAGAACGGTCTAAAGGTGAAACAGGGGTTTGGTTAGATGTAGGTACTCCATTTGCACGTAAAATTTGTGCTATGGGTGTGCGAGCCAGTAGATGGGTTACGATGCATGGTTTTGCTTTAAATGTCAATGCTGATTTAGGATATTTTGATATGATGATTCCTTGTGGAATTAAAGGTAAGGCTGTAACTTCTTTGAATGTTGAACTAGGTAAAAAGGAAGTGGATATGGATGAAGTAAAGCAAAAACTATTGAAACATTTCTCACAACTATTTGAAGCGGAAATTATAAACTAGAAAACCGAGGTCTAAGCCTCGGTTTTCTTTTACTTGTGATAGACCATTAGTAATCCAACCCCAAATAATCCATAACTTCTTTGTAGTTACCTGTATCAATACCATCTTTTTCCATTTTTTCTAAAGAAGGGGCATTGTTTTTACCTGATAAACTTGAAGGTGCTATAAGTACATATCTCACTTGAAGGTTTGTTGGGGGAGTAGGTCGTGCTACTTTGTCGTTCACAATCGCAAGAGCTACGTATTGGCCAACCGCCATAGAGTCATGAATTTCATATTGTTTTCCTAAACTTACAAATGGAACTGATGATGCGGTTGTGTTTGCACTAGTAAATTTGACATAACTTAATAAGGCGTACGAATTAATTACTTCTTGTGTAATATTTGTATCAGAAAGCTCGAAACGTGCCTCATTGTTCGAATTCCAACTGTTTGGGAAGTCGAGGTTGGTCCAACTAGAGGCAATAACATTTGCATTACCATCTTGTCCGTTAACACCATCTGTTCCATTTTCTCCGGCCGGGCCAGCAGGTCCCGTTGCTCCAGTTTCGCCTTGCGCACCAGGTACGCCAAGTGCCTCGCCATCTTCGCCAGTTGGGCCTTGTTCACCTTGAATTCCCTGTTCACCTTGTGCACCGGTAAGACCAATGGGGCCAATGTCCCCATCTTTAGAACAAGAAGTTAATGTAATGGCAAAGACCATAATTACACAAGTAATAAAATTCATTGTAGTTTTCATTTCTTATAATTTTAAGATTATTTGCTTTTTATGAAAACCAGTTGAAAAGGTTAACATAAAGAAAAGATTAAATGCATTTTATTCTTAGAATCTGTTTATTCTACACTCCAAATATTATCGGTAATAATACTGGCCATAGAACTATCAGGGCGGTACCCGCCGAAAATCCATAATTTGTTATTGTAATTCAGACTAGAATGACTTTGAAGACCTTTGTATAAAGGTTGTTTTTTGTCATATTTAAACCAATATTTCATATTGCTTGAATACCAAATATCCCCATAAAAGGTTCGGGCACCAGACTTATCCCAACTTTCCCCTCCTATAACCCATACCTTTCCATCAAAAATAGTTGCTGTATGGTTTATTCGATTTTCAAAAATTGTGGTTGCCGGTCTATTTTGATGCCAATGACTCCCATCTGCACTAGCCCATACCTCGTTTGTTAATTCAGCTCCACGAATCCATCCTCCGATTACATAAATATATCCATCGAAGACTATAGTTTTATAATGGCTTCTAACGGGGAAGGCATTATCGGTTTCTATTCTCCAATTGATTCCATCAGAAGAGGACCATATCTCTTCATTTTGTCGTCCATTGCCTAGAAAAACATACAATCTCTTTTTAAATACGATAGAATTATTTTGTCCTATTTCGGTTAAAGGAGATAGTGACCTTACTCTAGTCCAATGAATACCATCTGTAGTGTTCCATATATCACTTAAAATCTCGCCAGTATTGTTAATACCGCCAATGAGCCACATTTTGTTTTTGAATACAAGTAAAGAATGATTTCTGCGTTCTTCGAACAGATTTGAAGTAACTAGTTTCCAATTTATTCCATTATTGCTTTTCCAAACTTTTGAATTTGAATTCCATGGCGGTGTATGACTATTGTCTCCGCCCACCAGCCAGAGCTGGTCTTTAAACAAGGTCATTGATTGACCTGCAAATCCACCCATTTCGCTACTCGTTGTTTCCAAATTAAAATTTAAGTTGACGTTGGATTCAAATAGGGTTCTTCCTGATAAGGACTGGCTGTCTAATTGATTGCTTGAAGGCTCGAGATATAGCTCTTCTTTTTGACAGGAGAGGATTATTAGTGCTATCGAGATAGTGGTGATAATTTTTATTGCTTTCATAATGATTGAATTGAATGTTCGGTCTTTAATGAAACTCAATTGAAAAGGTTGACAAAAGCGCATAAAAAAAACCGAAGTATAAGCTTCGGTTTTTTCTTTTGTTCAAAGTTGGAATTTAGTAGTCCATCCCAAGATAGTCCATTACTTCATGGTAGTTAGAAAGATTTACGCCATTTTCTTTCATTTCTTTTATAGTGTATTTATTATCATCTCCTGTTTTAAGTGAAAGTTCGTATGGGGCGATTAATACATAACGTACGAAACCATCTATAGGGTCAAGGGTGCCTACAGTATCTGGATTGCCCATTTCGGTAATTTTATACTCACCAATGGCCATTCTTTGTTCCATAGTAAAAGACCTAAATAAAGGTTCCGTAAACGGTATGGCATAAACTTCAGAATAAGAATCACTATAAGAAAAGTAACCTAAAACGGTATAATTGTTCAATACATCTTGCGTAATTCTAGAATCGCTTATAGTGACAGTTGCGGCTGAGAAAGAATAATTATCAGGAAAATCTGCTACTATCCAACTTGAAGCAATTACATTGGCATTGCCATCTTCACCATCCTCGCCATTTTCACCATCAGTACCGTTTGTTCCATCTTCTCCTGCGGGTCCGGTCGCTCCAGTTTCACCTTGTGCACTAGGAACTCCTAGTGCCTCGCCATCTTCACCGTCTTGCCCAGCCGGACCTTGAGGACCTTCAATACCTTGTTGTCCAGAAGGGCCTATAGGGCCAATATCTCCATCTTTAGAACAAGAAGATAAAGTGATAGCGAATACCATGATTACACACTTAATAAAATTCATTGTAGTTTTCATTCCGTTTAATTTTATAATTATTTCCTTTTAATGAAAACAATTTCAAAAGGTTAACATCAGGGCATAAAAAAACCGAAGACTAAGCTTCGGTTCAGATTAAAAATTGGTTAGGTGCTTAGTTGCTATAAGCAGTGAGCATAGTACTACTCATTAAATCTCCATTTTTCTTATAGGTCTCTTGTTTTACCATGCCTACACCTTCTGCTAGCCATACTCTAGAAGGATAAAATTGATTTACCATCATCATCTTAGATTGATTCTCACTGTATAGAACATAACAATCATAAGTTCCTGCAGATGTAGTAACGCTTTCTTTTTTCTCAACTTTTCTGTTTAACATATCTACTGCGATGCTCATATTAATGCCACCCATGTTGATTTTCATGGTTACATTGGCATCATTTAGATTTTGACCAACGCTTAAATCATTAGGTATTTCAATATCATTACCACTAATTTCGATATCCATGTCGCCATATTGTTCCATCATATCGCTCGGCAATAGAGATTCGTAATCCAATTTAACCATGTTTCCAGTACAAGACAACTTATATTCAGTGTTATAAATTTCTTTCCCTTTTTCATCTTTAAGATTGATGGCCATTGTCGCGTTGGTAGTGTTACCCGCTGTATTTGTTTCGGTAACCTTATATGAGCTTACACCTTCAACTTTGCCCTTCTTGTTATAATTTGTGTATTCCATTGAAACACCTTCTGTCATAGGATAGAATTTGCTGCAATTGTCTTGTGCGGTAAGTGAAAGAATACCAATTAAGAAAAATAGTACGAGAAGTGACTTAGTTTTCATTTTGTATAACAGTTAAGGTTCTAATTAATAACTCTTTAAAAATATGAAAACTAATTTATTTATTTAACCATAATGTATAAACGGTAGATAACCGACCGTGAAAACTTCAATTTAATGTGTTATCGTATCTTAAACACTTTGATAGTATTCTCTTGATCTTTAAAAACTAACTCTGCTTTTTTATTATTATTGATGTCAGCCATGTCTATAATAGAACTTCCGAAAATGGGAAAGTTAGGTATTGATTCTGCTTGACTATCGTAGAGATATACTTTCTGATTTTGAATATCAGTTACAGAAACGTAAATCTTATCATTAAGGTAGAAAATGGTGGGTTTAGAATATACACCTAGTTCTAATTCAACTTTTTTATCACGTATTTTTAAAACATTATCATTCATTATAGCTAAGGTTCTTGTGGTAGCATCCATTCCGTGGTCTTTGGCTAAATTTAGTTTGCTTGAAGAAACATTGCCTTTAGTATCGATTTGAAATAAATCACCATCTAATGAAGTAAATGTGAATTTGTTTTGATAGAGTTTTATATCATTATCAGAAAACGAGAACTTATCCTTTACGTTAACTCTTGTTTTACCCGTTCTATTTGTAATTTTTAGTTGACCATTTTCTAATTTAAAAACGATATAATCCTTTTTTCCAATTCTAAAATGTTGTGGGGCATTTAAAATGTTTGCTTCTGCGGTATCATATTTAAACCCCTTAACAATAGTGCCTTTGCTATTGTACATGAAAACTTTGTCATTCTGCGTTACTACAAAGCGATAATTTTTTTTGTTCTCATAATCGAATACGGATATTGGGTTTAAGTTTCCTCCAGAGAATTTCATGGTAAAAGGCTTTACCTCGTTTCCATTTCTATCTAATATTAAAAACTCGTTATTGGTGGTAAAAGCAAATTGTAATTTACCATTTTTGAAAAGATCTACTTGTTGTACTTTTCCTTGAATGGTGCCTGTTAATTGTTTTTTCCATAAAATTTTACCGCTGTTCGACAGTAAATAAAGTATGTTTTCTTGATCTTGAACAATTATCTCTTTTTTTCGATTGTTATGATTTGTAACAAACTGTGGTAAAGTGGCAAGGTCCGTATTAAATTGAACTTCAAATGCCGATGTAACTGTGTTTTGCTCATCTTCCTTTGTAATTTTTTTAATTAAAAAGTTAGTGTGGAAGAAACCCGCATCAGCAATAACTTGCGAACCAAAAACATAATCATTTAGATTGCTTTTATTAAAAGTGTTACTTAAAGTTTTAGAGACTGATTCGTCTAAAATAGCAACGAAACCTTTTAAGTTAGATGTGGTTAAGATACTTGATGCTGAAGTAAGCTTATTCTCGGCATTTTTAAACAGGTCAGTTTTATTGAAGGTGTCACCGGTTTTATATTTCAATAGTACCGATTCGAGCGCACTCTTTGTTTTTGAAAAAAGAAACGTATTTTCAATGATACTTGAATATGTAAATGAAATATTTCCGATTAAGGGTTCAAGAGGTTCGAAAATTTTATTATTAGATTTTAATTCCCATATTTCATTACCGTTGTATTCTAGGGTAGTTACTTTTTCTTTATTTATATAATCTAATAAGGTAGCTGTGCCATAGGTTCGTAGAAGTAAGATTTTTTCATTTTCTACTTCAGTTAATCCAATTTCTTCAACGGTGTTTAAAAGAGAATCTAAGGTTGTGGAAGGGTAATTTGAAATTGTTTTATTTTTCAAGAACTTTTTAAAATCATCTAGTCCAAATGATTTGTAGTAATCAGCATTGCTTGGAACTAACGTCGCTGTTTTATTGAGTACCGGCTTTGTATCATTAAAAAGACTAAGGAAATGTTTTGCTTCCGTATTTGATTCGGCAACACCATTAAGTAATATTTCTGTATCGTTCAAGGTGAGGTCTAGTGACACCCAATTTGCAAAATTAGATACTTTTTGGTTAGACGTTAGTAGCTGGTTTATTAATCTATTGCCCTGCTCAATATCAAACCAGATATTCAACACTTTTTCGTTATTAGAAACGGTGTAAAACCTTTTCAAAGAAGAATTAATATTGGGCTCTTCGATAGCGTCAATTAGCTGCTGCAATAATTTTTCAGATGAACAGGTCACCCAATAGTTTTCAACATACGAACTAAACATTAACGAATCATCAATCTGATATTTTGTAATGTTCAGATTGTTATAAGAGAGTGTCTCAATACTTTTATTGGTGATATTTTCCCAGTTTGTAAATGATAGACTATCAACAGATATATAGGTATAGCCTATGTTGGTGCTGTCAACAGGAGACATGGCAAGCAATCCTTTTTTTTGGTTTCCCAAATGTTCTAATGGCCGTATACTGTTCGTTATGTTACTAAATAAATCTAACCCACTAAGATTTTGTAAGATTTCATTAGTGGAAAGCTCGTCCTTTAAGGTTTCGAAATCATTTACCTTAAAAACTAAGGGGGCATTTTTCGGCACTAAATCTAAAATTGAACTTTCAGGCTTTATTTTAGATGTGCATGTTATGCATAAAAGTATAATTAATACATATAATAATGTATGCCTCATAAGTTGCGGTTTATGCAAAGTTATACTATTTGTAATATTAAAGTTGGTTGTCGGCCAAAAGCTTAAAACTCATTCTATGGTATTTTGTAACCCCGTATTTTTTAATAGCCGCCCTATGTTCTTTTGTAGGATATCCTTTATTTTTTTTCCAGTTATACATGGGGTATTCATCGTGTAATTTTAGCATATATGCATCTCGAGCAGTTTTTGCTAGAACAGATGCTGCTGCAATGCTAGTATATTTAGAATCTCCTTTTATGATGCATGTATAGGGTATATCATTATAGGGTTTAAACCTATTTCCATCTACTATTATATGTGGTGGTATTTTCGATAATAAATCGATGGCATTGTGCATTGCTAAAATTGAAGCATTTAAGATGTTTATGTCATCTATAATTTTCGGTTGTATGTGAGCAATTCCGTAAGAGATGCTTTCTTTCTTTAACAGTGGTTCTAAAAGCTCTCTTTTTTTTTCAGATAAGAGCTTAGAATCTGTCAGAATCAAATTTTCGAATGATTTGGGCAAAATGATTGCTGCTGCGGTTACAGGACCTGCTAAACACCCTCTTCCGGCTTCATCTGTCCCTGTTTCGTTAAGGTTTTTATAAAATTTAAGAAGCATTATGTTTTTTTTAACTTAAAATTTGGAATTTTAAATATTAATATATGGTTAAATAATTCAATTTTTTTCATCAAAAATCCTCATTTAGCAAGAAATTAATAATAATAAGTGTTTTTTTAACATATAACTTTATTGGGTTAAGATAGATTTTGGAATAGTTGGCAATTTTTAGGACTTTTGGGGCAAGCTAATTCAAAAAACTAATTTTATGAAACAGAAGTTGACGTGGATGTTGACACCATTATTGGTGCTCTTCATGACATTTTCCTTTGCACAGGAAAAAACAGTGACCGGTGTTGTGACCGATCAAAGCGGGTTGCCACTACCTGGTGTGTCCGTAGTAGTTGTAGGAACAACTAACGGAACCCAAACAGATTTTGATGGTAATTTTGCAATCAATGTAAATCAAGGCCAGAAGTTAAGGTTTTCTTATCTAGGTCAAAAAGCTGTAACTATGAATGTTGGAGCATCCAATTCAATGGATGTGCAGTTGCAAGAAGATGCTGAAGCATTAGAAGAAGTTGTTGTTGTAGGTTATGGCTCTAGGTCTAGAGAACTTTCTACATCTGCAATATCTACAGTTTCGGCAGAAAAAATAGAAGCGTTTGTGCCTTCTACAAGTATTGATAATATCTTACAAGGTCAAGCTGCAGGTGTACAAGTTACCGCTGCGAATGGTAGACCGGGTAATACCGCCTTCGTACAAATTAGAGGTGTAGGTTCTATTAATGCACAGACTACTCCTTTATATGTAATTGATGGTGTTCCTATTCCTATTGATACTGAAAGAGATTTTAATCCTATCAGTAACTTGAACCCAAGTGATATTGAGACTTTCTCAATATTAAAAGATGCGGCTACCGTTTCTAAATACGGTTCTCGTGGTGCTAACGGTGTTATTTTAATTACAACTAAAAGAGGTAAAGCTGGTGAGGCTCAAATTAAGTTTTCATCCTCGTATGGTTTTGGGGAAAAAATTCCAGATAATTTTGATGTAATGAATGCATCTCAAAAATTAGAGTTAGAACGTCAATATGCTGCTTTAGGTGTTGGTGCTGCTACTAGTTCACCTGGTGCAACTTCTACTCCGGCAGAACTGGCAAGGTTAATTTCTTTAGATACAGATTGGCAAGAAGCACTTTTGAAAAATTCTGTAATTCAGTCAAACAATCTTTCAATTTCTGGTGGTGATGAAAAGTTAACATATTTCTTGTCTTTAGGATATGATAAGAATTCTGGTATTGTTGAGAATATTGATGGTTTTGAAAGAATTTCTACACGTTTAAATACCAATTATCAAGCAAAAGATTGGTTGAATATTGGAGCGAATGTATCTGTTTCTAGAAGTACAACAGATTTACCTAGAGATAGAAACAATGTACAGAACCCTTTTAGCGCTATGTATACTTACAATCCATATGAACCTTTATTTTTAACCAATAATGATGGGTCTTTAGTTACGGATAGTCAAGGGGAAAATGTATATAATCCTACAAGACAAGGTTTCTCAGTAGCAAATGCTTTGATTACTGAGCCAGAAGATACTAGGAATTTATTGTTGATTGGGAATTTAACTGCAGGAATGACTTTCAGCGATAAATTTTCTAATAATTTTAGTATCGGTTTAATTAGTAACAGATATAATAGAACTAGCCGTTCTTTGTCTGGTGGAGTATTGAATTCAATTGTTGGGTCTGCTGCCTTCCCAGGTACTCAGACAGATGAGTTAGAAGTTGATTTTGAGTATAATGTGAATAACGTATTTACATATTCAGATACATTTAATGGGGTTCATAATCTTTCAGCTAGTTTCTTGTTAGAATATAATGAAAATATTTCAACGGATTTGTTGGCTGCGGGTAGAGGTTTTCCTTCACCGGATATTCCTTATTTAGATGTAGCTGCTGAAGCAACTACAGTTGGTTCTACAGAATCTAGAAGAATTTTATTTTCTCAAGGTTTGTTTATGGACTATGACTATGATGGAAAGTATATTGTTTCTGGGTCAGTAAGACGTGATGGTTCTTCAAGATTTGGTCCAAGTAATAAATATGGATATTTCTATAGTGCGAGTGCAGCATGGAATATTGCTAATGAAAGCTTTATGGAAAATTCTATTTTCAACACGTTGAAATTGAGAGCTTCTTATGGTACTTCTGGTAACCAGAATATTGGTAATTTTCAATATCTAGATTTATTGGATTTTGATACTACTTATAACGGTCAAACTACCGCTTTACCTGCAGGTGTTGGTAACCCACAGATTCAATGGGAATCTCAAGCCATATTTGATGTTGGTGTAGAATTCGGTTTATTTAACAACAGATTAAATGGTGTTGTGGATTACTTTAAGAAAAATTCTAACGAGTTACTTTTAAATCGTCCAATTTCATATACTGTTGGTGATGATAATAATTCTATTTTTTCTAACATTGGCGAAATAGAAAACTCAGGTATTGAGGTTTCTTTAAGTGGAGACGTTATTAGAACTCAAAATTTTAAATGGACACTTGGTGGTAACATCACCTTTATTGATAATGAAGTTGTTGAGTTGGTTGATGGAGAAGATATTGTTACTGGTACATTTGGAGATAACATTTTACGTGTTGGTGAAGAAATTAATTCTTACTATGCGGTTGAATATGCTGGTGTTAACCCTGCAAACGGTGAGCCTTTATATTATGATTTAGATGGGAATGTAACTAACGAGTTTAGTGATAGTTTTCAACAATTACAAGAAGGGAAATCTCCAATAGCTGATTTTGAAGGTGGTTTTTACACTGCGTTCTCATACAAAGGTTTTGGTCTTAGAGGTGATTTTGTATATAAAGGAGGAAATTACATTTACAACTTTCAACGTTCTTCAGGCGTTTCAATTGGTAACATATTAAGTAGTCAAAGGGTAGAAGCTTTTAACTACTGGAAACAACCAGGTGATACAAATGTTTTACCTAGTCCTGTATTTCAAAGTAACGCAGATCAAACTTCAACAAGATTTTTGGAGAAAGGTGATTACTTAAGACTACGTACTCTTTCTGTAGATTATAACATGCCTAGAGATATGATTGATGGTATGGGATTAAATTCTTTACGATTCTTCTTTGCTGGTCAAAACTTATTTACTATTACTGATTTCAATGGTGATCCAGAAGTTGGTGTAGGTTCAGCAGAATCAGGTGAGCCTGGAGATACTGGTTTTGTACCTGGATCATTTAACCTATTTAGTTATCCAAATACAAGGTCTTATACCTTTGGTGTTGAAGTAGGATTTTAAAAACAAAAAAAAGATAGAAATGAAAAATAACATAAAATTATTAGTTCTTTTATTATCGGTCGGGTTCTTTTTGTCCTGTGACGATGAATTAAATGATCTACAGCCCTTTACCCAAGGTAGCCCAGAGACATTTTTTAATAGTGTTTCAGCGTTTCAAAATGGTGTTGATGGTGCCTATAGTAAAATGTTTAACTATTATTCAGAACCAGGATCTGGTATGCAAGGTATACCAGATATTCTTGCAGATAATGTTATACTAGTAAGAACAGGTAGAACTTCAAACAGTACTTACTTTGATTATAGATATGTAGCAAGTACTGCTGGTCCAATAGATTTTTATTGGAGTGAGGCTTATGAGGCTATTAATGTAACCAATTTGGTAATTGCACAAATAGATAATTTAGCTGATGGTGCTGAAAAAGATAACATCTTAGGACAAGCTTTGGCAATTAGAGCTTGGGCACATTTTGATTTGGTTAGGTTTTACGGAAAAATACCTACACAATCTGCTGATGCAAATGCTTCTTTAGGAGTTGTTTATATAAAGGTAGAAGATGGTGATACGGAAGATCCTTTAGCTGAGCCAGTAAGGGAAACCGTAGCTAGTAACTACGCTGAGATTATTGGTGATTTAGAAAGAGCTTCTCAACTAATAGGTGATGCTAATGGTGAGGGTAAACTTGATACTAATAGTGTTTACGGATTGCTTTCAAGAGTTTATCTTTATAATGGAGAATACCAAAAGGTAATTGATGCTGCTGATAATGTTGATGTAGAATTGGCTACGGCTGAGGATCTTGAAGGTTTGTATACTGATGCAAATGAAGCAGGCTTAGTAATAAAATTGGCAATTAATACTTCATCTGAAAGTACAGGAAATAACGTAGGTGTTTTGTATAGTCAAACTACAGCTTCTGATGTTTTGGAATATGCTTTTGATTTTGATTTCTTTAATAGTATTGATGAAGATGATTTAAGATTAGGAGTAATTTCTTATGTTGGGGAAAATAGTGGTAACCAATATAATGCTATTGGCAAGTTCTTAGGAGAAGCAGGTGAAGTTAATGGTCGTGTAGATATTAAGGTTTTGCGTGCTGAAGAAGTTTTGTTGAATAAAGCAGAGGCGCAGTTTGAGTTAGGACTAGATGCTTTATCTACACTTAATGAGCTTAGAGACTTAAGGTATGTAGCTTATGATGGTGGTGAAGCAGGTGTTACACTTGAGGATGCTATCCAATTTGAGAGAAGAGTTGAGTTGTCATTCGAAGGACATAGATTTTTTGATTTGAAGCGTCGTGGTGAACCTGTAATGCGTTCTACTATGGGAGATGTTATTGATGGGTCTGGAACACCTCCAGATTTTCCAACTTTAGCTGCGGATAATTTTAGATTTCAAATGCCTATTCCTATAGCTGAAATCAATTCTAACCAAAATATAGTTCAGAATCCTGGCTACTAAAAATTAGATAAATTATGAAAAAATATATATTAATTATTGCGGTATTATTTGCTTTTGTTTCTTGTGAAGAAGAGAATATAGTATTTGATAGTGAAAATGGCCAAACATTCGCCAACTTTTCAGAAAGTTCTATTTTGGTGCCAACTCCTGCGGAAGGGGCTTCAACAACGGTAGATGTATTTGTTACTACCAAAGCGGATAGTGATAGAACTATTTCCTTGGAGGTTGATCCGTCATCAACAGCAACAGCAGATCAATATACGATCAGCGGTTTAACGATTCCGGCTGGAGCTTTCCAAACTACACTTACTATTACCAGTAATTTTGATGCTTTACCAGACTTGGGTAGAGCGAATCTTGTACTTAATTTAGTAGATGTTTCTGATCCTAGTAATGATCTTGTGTTGACAGAAACACCGTTAGCATTGGAGTTTTTTAGAGAATGTCCAATTACCCCTGGCGATTGGGTTATTAATATGACTGACTCCTATGGAGATGGTTGGCAAACAACTGATGGTAATGGAGGTGATGGCTTAACCATTACGTTAAATGATGGTACTATATTTGAAGTTGGACTTTGCTCTCCATATGCTGGTGCTGCGGGTACCTTTTTGGGAGATGGCGAATGTACACCTAATAATGGGTCAGAGGGAACTGTAACGATTACAATACCTGAGGGTACTGAAAGTGCTGAATGGTTCTTTCCAGGAGACCAATTTGGTGAAATTGGATTCGAAATTATCTCTCCAAACGGCAATGTTGCCGGAGGTTATGAAAGTGCAGATGCTGGTTCGATTACAGTTGATTATTGTAAATAAAATTTCGACATTTTTTCGGAAACTAAAGAGTTTTGTTTAAATCTATAGTGATTTAAAAACATCATTATATTATATCTAAAATCAGGCTGAAGCAATTTAGCCTGATTTTTTTTTAGAATTAAGTTTAACCTTAATCTTACGACATAATTAAAACCTTAATAACCATACATTATGAAAGTTACATTTTTAACCAAATTCTTAGGTTTGTTTTTCTTGTCTTTATTTTTAGCATGTTCATCAGATGACGATGTTACTATTGTTGATGAAATGGAACCTGAAGAAGAGGTTATCGAAGAGGAAGAAGAACAAGAGCCAGAGTTACCAACTGAAGTTGTTTATCCAATTGAAGGAGAAACAGGGACTATACTTTTGAACAATAAATCTTTTGCTAAAGAAGGTTACATATTAGTTAATGAGTCAACAGATGATAGAGTGTATTTAATGGAGAAAGATTCGTCGCTGATTGTTCATGAATGGCAATTGGAATTTGGTTTAGGTAATGATGTTGAATTATTACCAAACGGTAAGTTGTTGGCTTCTCTTGGTGTTGAATCGCCAGATTTTAGTTTTGGTGGTTTCGGCGGCATTATTCAAATTATTAATCCAGATAGTTCTATAGATTGGGAGTTTAGGTATGCCAATGAAGAGCACTTAATACATCATGATGTTGAAATGTTACCTAATGGTAATGTTTTGGCTATTGTATGGACGGCAAGAAATCAAGTAGCTTTAAATGAAATTGGGTATTTAGGAGAAGAGGAAAATGTGTATACTGAATCTATTATTGAGGTTGATCCTAATACAAACGAAATTGTATGGCTTTGGGATTCTTGGGATCATATTGTTCAGGATACTGATGATACAAAACTTCATTATGGAATTGTAAGCGAAAATCCAGAACGCATCAATATCAATTATATAGATATTTTACGAGGAGAAGTCAGCCCAGATGGTGATATAATGCATGCAAATGGATTTGATTATGATGAAGATAATGATCTAATTTATATGACCATTAATAATTTTAGTGAGATATGGGTTATAGATCATAGTACTACCATCGCTCAAGCTAAGACAGATTCTGGTGGTCTTTATGGTAAAGGTGGCGATTTAGTATACAGATTTGGAAATCCTACAGCATACAATAACACCTTTGGTGAACGTTTATTTTACAATAATCATTTTCCTAATCTACTAGAGAATGATGTACCAGGTGATGGGAATATTTTGGTTTATATGAATGGTAACGGAGATTTAAAACAATCTTTTGTATATGAACTAGCATTACCTTCTATATTTAATTTACAATCGAATGCAATTAATGAATTAGATATAGTTTGGAGTTATACGCGAGAAGGTTTTTATGCGCCTAGAGTATCGGGTGCAATTCGGTTAGATAATGGTAATACTTTAATCACTTCAGGAACTTCGGGTTTAATTGAGGTGACCAATGACAAAGAGGTAGTATGGGAATTTGAAGGAACAGGTTTTTATTGGAGATCTTATCATTATAATTTGGGGAGTTCAGCACTTTCATTTTTGAGTAATTAAATTCCTTAATATTCTGTTGTAATAGGTGTTAAGGAATTAAACAAGCTACCGTTGAATTTTTAAGTTTTTAATAACGTTTTTTAAACCTATGAATCAATTATAAACAATTAAATTGAAAAAAATTAATGAATAAAATGATTAAAAAATTCACAGTCTTTACAATTGCTGCCTTAGCTTTTAATAGTGTCAATGCGCAAAATGCATATTCGCCAGTACCTGAAGAAGGTATTGTGAATTTTGTTACTAGTAATACTGAAATAGAACCTTCGAAAGCTAAGGGTACTCCTTATTTAAATGAAGATTTTGTACACGGAGAAGTTATTGTTGACGATAAAGTTAAAGAAGTTGGTAAGATGCGCTATAACGCGTACAGAAATGAGGTTGAAATATTAGATAACATTTCTAAAGATTCTTACTATTCACTTTTAAAGCGTGCTTACATAAAAGTTGAAATAGATGGTAAGAATTATAGTATCTACACATACGTTGATTCAAATGAGTCAATAAAGACAAGCTATTTTACTGATTTAAATAAAGGAGCTTTAAAGCTTTTGTTTAAACCAGAAGCTTTATTAAAGCAGGCACGTAGTCCAAGCACATCATATGAAAAATATGTGCCGCCAACATATGTTTGGAATAGTTCTTATTATATGTTAGACGAAACAAATGCAAATGCAGAAAATCATGCGGTTAAGGTGCGATTAACGAAAAAAAGTATTTTGGACTTTACAGGTGCGCAAAAAGAAGAAATGAAACTATATGTGAAGGAAAATAAATTAAACCTTCGTCAAGAAGCAGATGTAATAATCTTTCTTAATTATTACAATTCTCTTTAAGTTAGATATTATTTTTAAAAAAAGCCAAAGATGCAATTGCATCTTTGGCTTTTTTTTTGATTACTCTATCCTAAATTCAAATAATTCAGAGATAGAAGAATTGTCGAAGGAATCTTTTGTGATAACCTTCCAATAGTATGTGTTACCTGATGCAACAGTTGCTTCTATGTTAGATTCGGTTGTTTCGCCTAAGGATGCTGTAGGTATTTCGGTGGTATCGAACATAATTTCATAAGAGACAATATCATCATCAACATCTGATGCGGTCCATTCTAAAGTAATAGTTGTACTAGAACTTGTTACTGTAGATCCTCTTTGTGGGCTAATAGCAATTGCAGGAAAAGGCGCATAATTTTCTATACCTTGTCCCTGATTATAAAAAGACCATGTGTCACTAGTTGCGCTAGTAGATGTGCCATTAGCAAGAGAAATCACATACCATTCATAAGGTGTGCCTCTATTAATACTAATGTCTTTCTCATTGGTATTAGAAATCGCGGTTGTTACACTTCCTGTATTTAAATTCTTAAGCTTAATTTCATAAGAATCTGTATTCTCTGCAGCTGACCATTCAAAAGTAACTGTACTTTTTGTTTCGTCGTTAGTACTTACAACTCCTTCGTTACATTCCGTATTGTCTTCTGGGAATATTAAACTTGCTGCATCTGGGTCTAGTACAACTGGTACTATAGGGTCAACAGGGGTGTCATTATCAGATCCACCACCACAAGAAGTTAGTAGTAGGTTAAACAGAACGATATAGTATGTATATTTTAATATTTTCATTTTCTTATAATTTTGTAATTTGAAAGTGTACTGCCAGATTTTACATTTAATAGATAAATTCCGGTAGCTAGGCCTTCAACACTTAGCTTAATTTCGTTATTTGATGGCTTCATTTTCTTAGATAAGACACTGGTGCCATTCACATTATAAAGTGAGATTGTTATTTCAGGTGCAGACTCTGATCCTAAATAGATGGTTAAATCTCCTCCCTCTATAGGATTCGGATAAATAAATAAAGTATCACTTAGTACTACTTTTTCGGTGTATATCCCTTGGCAATCCAAACCTGTTTTAACAGATATTAAAGTAGATGTGTCTTCTAAAGGCAATGTAATTTCTTTAGCCGTGGTAGAATACATTTTATCGTTCAAGAAAATAGTATATAATTCACCTCCAGATAAATTAAGTGTAACCTCATTATTAAGTGAATTTATTTTAGCGGATACCGATAGTGCATCTGGTTGAGAAATAGTAAGATCGTAACATGCTTCATAGTCAGCTTGACCCTCAACAGTTACACATAATTGGTAATTACCAGAGGCTAAATCAGAAAATGTGTTTTCTTCGGTAAAACTAGCATTGGTAGTCCCATCTGTGCTTGATAGAACTGCATTATAGTTATATGATGTATTAGCGGCAGTAATAGAAATACTACCATTATTACTTACACTACAGGCTTCACCTGTTGTTTGAATCTGAAAATTGGTATTTGGTAGAGAAAAAACCTCACAACCCTCAATGTTTACAATAGTACCATTTGGTGTTTCATCGCATTGATCGATATTGTTTGGTACACCATCATTATCACTATCATTGTCACAAGTGTTACCAATACCATCTAAATCATCATCTTCTTGATTTGGATTGGCTATTAAAGGACAATTGTCATCAACGTCTAAAATACCATCATTGTCATCATCAGTATCACAAACATCACCATCACCATCACTATCAGTATCTAACTGGTTTGCATTAGCTATTAATGGGCAATTATCATCAATATCTAAAATTCCATCATTGTCATCGTCGTCATCATCTGGTAAGCCATCAACAACCAGGTCGTCAATAATAACACCTTCTTGAGTTACTGCAGGATCAGATTGAAACACAACTCTAAATAAAACATTGGTTTCGCCAGTAAGATTTTGTTCCCCGTTGGCAGCATTCAAATTAAAATCATAAGCGTATGCTGTCATGTCGGTATTTTCACCTGTCCATTGTGCGCCAGGGCAATTTTGACAATCGTCAGCTTCTTCAGAAAGTGCGTTAGTTCTATTACTGTTATACCAATTAGGCTTACTATCAATATTTCCTAATATATCCCAATTTCCACCACCATCTATTGAATATTCTACATATACAACATCAAAGTTAAGTTCAAGATCATAAGCCATATTGAATTTTAGGACAGGAGCAATAATAGTAGTCATATCATAGCAATTGCTTAATAAAATAGCTTTGGTACTGTTAGGGTGGTCACCACTTAAATTAGTGCCATATACATTAGTACCGGAAGTGGATGTATTCAATTTTGTCCCTGTTGGTATACCTTTTTGCCATACATTTTCAGAACTACCATCATTATATGTTATTAAAGATTCTTGTTCTGTTTCAAAAGTATTAAGAGTACCGCCAATACCGGGTATGTTTAAAAAGAACCTATTTTGTAAATTATTATTATCATTATAAGTATCGTTGGCGATAGTTGCTGTTAAATCGATTGTAGATGTTCCAAAAGTAACCGTGGTTTCCAATGGTAATTCAATTATTGCTGTCTCATTGCTCAACAAATTACCAGTCCAAGTGAAGGTTTGGGGAGTGTTTTCGTTGATGGAATATTCAATATTTATAGCAGTAATAGCATTAACCCCTTGGTTTTCTACTGTTGCTGTAGGTATAAAGCTGCTACATAGCACTTCATTTGATGTTGGTGTTATAGAAATCAATCTAATTTCATCATCAGGAATTTGAACAGGTATTATGGATTCCCAAACGCCTCTACCATATGTGGAAGCAATAATTTTCTCTCCGTCCAAATTAATTTCAATATCACTAATAGCAACATTTGGTAAGTTCGTATAGTATTCTTCCCATTCCGTTAAAGTATCATCCAATCTGTAAACACCTAAACTTGTACCAACATAAATAGGATTGTCTGTATGTCTACCTTGGTGGGCTATAGAGAAAAACGTTTGGTCAGTAGGAATGTCATAAGTAATGTTTTCAGAAGTTGTTTCTGTTTCCCCAATGGTTACCTTAAATACACCTCTTTCCGTTGGTTGATCACTTTGCGCAATACCTACTCGATCGGAAGTTGTTAGATAAATTATATTGCTGTCATTGGAGTTAATAGCCAAATCTGAAATTTCAGAATCCATAACTTTTATCAAGCTGAACGTAACACCTCCATTTCTGCTTCTATAAAGAATATTACTTTCTGCAGCGAAAATTGTTTCAGGATTTTGTGGGTCTATTTCTAAATCATCGATGTTTCCTGTGCCTATTGAAGAAGAAATTTTAGTCCATTGATTATTCTCTAATTTGTATAATGCATCAAAACCAGCATAAACAGTACCGTCAGAACTTATTGCTAATGGTGTGATCCAGTTTCCTTCTATCGTATTTCCATTGGCATCTGTTGGTGCTCCAACGACACCCACAGACTGACCGGAGTCTGAAGAAATAAATAGACTTCCACCAAACTGAACGAATCCATACACTAAACTACTATTGTTTGGGTCTATTTCATAATCCATGCCATCACCACCGGTAAAAACATTCCACTGTTCCTGATCACGAATAAAACCAGCGTTATCTTGTAATCCTCCAGTTATTTTTCCTGAATCATTTTTAGCAACAGAAATTCTATAGAACTGGCTAATAGAGATTCCTGCAGTGTAATCGGTAAAACTACTACCTCCATTTTCAGACATATAGATTCCACCATCACTACCTACATAGACCTTGTTGTTAAAAATTTTAATGGTGTGTATATCGGCATGTGTGTATCCTTGGTCACTAACATTCCATCTATTGATTCTAATAAAAGTGTCACCGCCATTAGTACTTCTCCATACATTTAAACAACCAGTATACACTTCGTTGAAATTGGTAGGGGAAACTTCAATGGCAAGATCAAACCATGCCTGATCAGATTCGAAAATATCTTGTACGCTTGCGGTTTTGGTAAAGCTTTCGCCACTGTCGAGAGATTTATAAAGTCCACCGAAAGCAAAACCGCTACCGCCAGTCAATGCTCTAAGAACATATACACCTGAAGGATTCGCTGCACTAGTACCTATAACCAATCTTCCAGAACTTTCGGGTAATCCGTCAACGATATCAGTGAAGGTGTTTCCTCCATCCGTAGATTTCGAAAAAGTATCAGCTGTGACTGCGTAAATTGTATTTGGGTTGTTAGGTTTTAGTTTAAAGTCTTGAATATTTCCGCTTTGTTTTACTTCCCATGTAACTCCACCATCAATAGATTTTTGCAGGCCATTGCTAGTGCTTACCCAGATAATATTGGAGTTTGTTGGGTCAATAGTAATTTCATTCATTAACAAGTTACTATTCGAAGTACTCGGGTTTAATCCTGTTTCATTCCAAGAAGTACCACCATCTATCGATTTGAAAACACCAATACTATATGAGTCCGCTGCATCATCATCACCGGTAGCGATATAAACGATTTGTGAATTATTTGGGTCAATGGCAATACCAGAGACACCTATTTGTGGAAAATCATCAAATAGATTCACCCAAGAAGATCCGCTGTCTATTGATTTCCAAATACCACCCGCTGGTGCACCTACATACCAAATGTTAGCATTGTTAGGGTCTACCGCAATTGCATTAACTCTTCCTTGTCCAGATAATGCACCCGAGTAGGTGTTATGGGTAAATGGCCCAATAGCGTTCCAATTTGCAGTTGGGTTTAAAGCTTTTCCAGTATTTGCTTGTTTAGTTTTCCAAGATTGCCATAGTTGATTAGAAGTTGGTAAGTAACCTTCTTTATCTGCAAAATGACTCCAATAGTTTTCCCATCTTTTATATGGTTTAAATCCGCTGCCTTTTTTTGAGTAGTCTTTGTCCTTCCAATATTCGTTAAATGAGTTGGTTATTTCATTTATTGAATACTGTCGTTCGGTAGATTTAGAAGTTGGTTGATTATCATTTAACTCTTTCATCCATGGCGCTTTTTCATTGAATTGCGCCGTTACGGTAGTAATCAAGAAAAATGCGATTACATTTAAAAGTGATATTTTCATTAACAATTTTTTATAAAAATCAGAAAAATATTCCTTTATATAATAATGATAGTAGTTAAAATTTATCATTAGTTTAATTCAAATATTATTATGGTTTTAAAGACCATTAAACTTTCACATTTACTTAGCAACAAAAAAATTAACTTTGCAAGGGTAACAAAGCTGCATGAAATATATAATTCTAGTTATAGTTCTTTTCACATCTTCGATTAGTATTGGTCAAGAGAAAATAGAAAGAAAAGAGAAGAAGACCGATTCGATTTCGCTTTTGAATAAAACAAAACCGATAAAGCCAATAGATAAGTTGAAGATAGATACGGTTGCTATCACGATTAAAGATTATAAAATTATCAACTTTGAAAGAGACACAACCTTTTTAGATACAACCCTTACCATTCAAAAAGAATATAAGTATAATTATCTGCGTGAAGATGATTTTGAGTTGATGCCTTTTTCTAATATAGGCCAGGCATACAATACACTCGGTGTTAATTTAGAAAGGATAAATTTATATCCAAGTCTTGGGGCAACTGCAAAGGATAGAAAATATTTGGAAAAAGAACAGATAGTCTATTACAATGTTGCCACTCCAATGACCGAGTTGTTCTTTAAAACTACGTTGGAACAAGGTCAGTTATTAGATGCGAATTTAACGTTCAATACATCTAGACGGCTTAATTTCTCAATTGGTTATATAGGTCATCGTTCCTTTGGTAAATATAATAACAGCGAAATAGAATCAGGTAATTTTACTACCACGACCAATTATTTATCAAAAAATGGAAGATATACGTTGAGGGCGCATATTGCGGCTCAGAATATTCAGTCTAAAGAAAGTGGTGGTTTAGCAGAGAAAGAAGTTCAGTTTGAATCTGGTGACCCAGATTTTATTAATAGACCTAGAGTTGACGTGCTATTAGATGATGCGTATAATAAGATTTTAGGTAAACGGTATTACTTAGATCATGTATATAAATTAGTAAGAAAACAGTTAGACTCCACTCGGTTTGAAAAGACATCATTGTCCATTGGTCATGTATTTGATTATGAAACTAAGTACTACCAGTTTGTTCAATCTGAAAATGATACACTTTTTGGTGATGTTATCCTTAATGAAATTGATGATAAGGCCTATCTGAAAACATTTTATAATGAAGTCAATGCTGAATTTTATAATCGAACTCTCGGTAAATTGACTGGTGGCATTAATATTTATAATTATGATTATTATTTTAATAGTCAATTCATAAAGGAAGATGGTACTGTAATCCCTAATAGATTAAATGGTACAGAGTTCGGAATAGGGGGTGAGTATGAAAAACGGATAGGAGGTTTTGATTTTTCTGCTAATTTGAAATATAACATTTCGGGTAAATTAACAGGAAACCTTTTAAACGCATCAGCATCATATGCCATTGATAAGGAGAACAAATTAAAATTCTCATTACATTCTTCATCTAGGTTGCCTAATTTCAATTATCTATTATATCAAAGTGAATATTTAAATTATAATTGGAATAATAGTGATGTTTTCGAAAAGGAGCGAATAAGCAGTCTTAAAGGAGAATTGAATTCTAATACCTGGGGTAACCTTATGGTTAAGTATAGTAATATAGATAACTATAGTTATTTTGCTCCTGTTTCTGATGATGCTATAGAAGATGGTTTAGAAAATGCATATGTTAAGCCTTTACAAGAGAATAATAGCATTGCCTATTTAAAAGTGAAGTATGAAAAGGAATTTAAGGTAGGTATGTTTGCTTTGAATAATACGGTGATGTATCAAAACGTAACACAAGATGAGCAAGTATTGAACCTTCCTCAAATTGTAACTAGAAATACTTTGTATTTTTCTTCAGATGTTTTTAAGAAAGCTATGTATTTACAAACAGGAATTACCTTTAAGTATTTCACTAGTTATAATATGAATGCATATAACCCAGTACTAGGTGAGTTCTATGTTCAGAACAAAGAAGAGTTAGGCGGGTACCCGTTATTAGACTTCTTCATTAATGCACGAATAAAACAAACAAGAATTTATCTTAAGGCCGAACATATTAATTCTTCATTTTCGGGTTATGACTATTATGCAGCTCCAAATTATCCTTACCGCGATTTTGTGATTAGGTTTGGTTTAGTGTGGAATTTCTTTTCTTAAACGATCAGGGGTATCGGCAAATACCTGAAAATAGGGGTATTACCGTTGTTTCGGTGTTTTAGGAGTGTGTAAGTATTTGATTTTCAACAACATGGTTATTTATTGTATTTTGTCCGATTATTTTCCGGTCGTAAATAATTGTAAATGAGGGTTGTATGGTATTGTGTGTAGAAACTAATGTTTTTTTCATAAAAAGTCTTGTGGTTTTGGAAATAG
>TARA_R110001583_G_scaffold6195_1_pt1 | contig 50150 bp, 46 predicted proteins | sample TARA_R110001583 | Tara Oceans TARA_R110001583 (sample SAMEA4398432) | marine metagenome | biome: Polar Biome; feature: [MES] marine water layer (ENVO:01000295) within the mesopelagic zone...; material: water (ENVO:00002006), including particulate matter (ENVO:01000060) such as...... | reverse complement strand
ATTTGGTGTATATAGTTGGGCAGCATTTTACTGTAGACGAATGGTAAATTTCACTCGTCTACTATTTTTTGGAAGTAGTAAAATGTGTTGTGAAGTCTAAGTTTTAATGGTGTATAGTCCTACATAATTGCTGAAAGCTCGAACCAGCGTTCAGTTTTACCTTCAATTGAATCGGTTAGTTCTTTTAATTCAATAGACAACGCTTTAATGTCATCGCCACTCAATGAACCATCTGTGAATTTCTCTTGGAGAGTTACTTTTTGTTTTTCCAATTTCTGAATTTCACGTTCTAGTTTTTTATACTCCTGTTGCTCTGCATAGGAGACTTTTGGAGTAGTATCCGGCTCTTTCCAATTAGTCTTCGTAGAACTTTGAATTTCTTTTTGTTCTCTTTTTTCTTGAATTTGGCTGTCTTCGTAAGCTCTGTAATCTGAATAGTTACCCGGGAAATCTTCTACAACTGCATCTCCTCTAAATACAAATAAGTGATCTACGATTTTATCCATAAAGTAACGGTCGTGAGAAACTACCAAAAGACATCCTTGAAAATCCATCAAGAAACTTTCTAATACATTAAGCGTTACAATATCTAAATCATTTGTAGGTTCATCTAAAATTAAGAAGTTAGGATTTTGTATTAATATGGTGCATAAATAAAGACGCTTACGTTCACCACCACTCAATTTATCGACAAAGTCGTATTGTTTCTTTCTGTCGAACAGAAAACGCTCTAGAAGTTGTTGTGCCGATATCTGCTTACCCTTCATTAAAGGAATGTATTCGCCAAACTCACGAATAACGTCAATAACTTTTTGACCAGCTTTTATTTCAATTCCCTTTTGTGTGTAATAACCAAATTTGATGGTGTCGCCAACAATTACTTTTCCACTATCTGGTTGATCACGGCCACTTAGAATATTTAGAAAGGTAGATTTACCAGTTCCGTTCTTGCCAATAATACCTATTCTTTCCCCTTTTTGAAAAACATATTCGAATTTATCTAGAATTGGCTTGCCAGGATATGATTTTGATATTTTATGAAGTTCAAGAATTTTGCTGCCCACACGTTCCATATTAAGTTCTAATTGAACTTGATGGTCTTTTCTTCGTTGACTTGCCTTGTCTTTTATAACTGCAAAGTCATCTATTCTTGACTTAGATTTGGTAGTACGGGCCTTGGGTTGCCTTCTCATCCAATCTAATTCTTTCTTAAATAGTAATTCTGTTTTATGTTGCTCGGTTGCCTCTTGTTCAATACGGGCTTCCTTTTTTTCTAAGTAGTAAGAATAATTTCCTTTATAAGGATATAACTTACCGTTTTCCAATTCTATAATCTCATTACAAACACGCTCTAAAAAGTAACGGTCATGTGTTACCATAAAGAGAGTCATATTTTCTCTAGCAAAAAATTCCTCTAACCATTCAATCATTTCTAAATCTAAATGGTTGGTAGGTTCATCTAAAATTAAAAGATCTGGTTTGTTTATCAAGGCATTTGCCAAAGCCAAACGTTTTTTTTGTCCACCAGAAAGTTTATCTACTTTGGCGTGCAAATCATCAAGTTTTAACTTTGATAGAATCTGCTTGTATTGGGTTTCAAAATCCCAAGCTTCAAAACGGTCCATAGCTTCAAAAGCTTTCTGATATGCGTCTGCATCCTCAGGATTTAGCAATGCTTTTTCGTAATTCGCTAAAACCTGTAAAATCTCATTATCTGAAGCGAAAATAGTTTCTTCAACTGTTAAATTGGGGTCCATAACAGGTTCCTGCGCCAAAAAGGAAACACGTGTAGATTTTCGATAATTTACTTGTCCAGTATCAGGAGTGTCAGCTCCAGAAAGGATATTTAGAATGGAAGTTTTTCCAGTACCGTTTTTAGCGATTAAGGCAATTTTTTGGTCTTTATTGATACCAAAAGATAGGTTTTCAAAAAGCACCAATTCGCCATAGGATTTAGAAATATTTTCAACGGTAAGTAGATTCATGTATGGTTGATTGATTTTTTATTTTTTAGTTAGATATTTACTTTTAAAGTAATATATCAGAAATAAGTAACGAATAGTTAATGCTATAATTACTAAGATTAATAATATGGAAAACACCTGAATTTTAAACATCCAAAGAATAGAAGTGACACCTAATAATATGGTAAGAAATATGATGTAAGTGATAATCCACTCAGGAATCTCTTTTTTCATCACCATATATGCTATAATTAAGTTTGGCGCAAAAGCCCACAGCGAATTAAAATTTGCTTTGGTAGCTAAATGGTCTGTACCAAACCAAAGAAATAAGATTAAAATACCGGACAAACCTGTTAGAAGAAATAATGAAAAATCTAACCATTTATTTCGTCGAAAATTTTTATAATCGGTGTAGGTAATATAAGCCACCAAACATAAAAGAAGTACTAACCAAAAGGCAGGTGTAAGAAAAATGATACTATGGTCTTCCTGTTCAGGAATATCTAATAATAAAGTTTCTTTTTTAACTATTGGTTTACCATTTAAAGTCGTGTGCTTCATTTGCCGATACACATAAATAGGTAAGAATAAATGTTCGTAAGGCGTTGCTTTTCTATCAATTACTGAGCCTAGAGCAAGGTCGATACCAAAATTAGACCATGTATTTGGGTTTAATTTTAGTCGAATTAATTCGCGAAATGTTAATTGGTTTTCTAAATAATTATAATCGAATTCAAAGCCGTTGCCTAAAGTTTTCTCAAAGACCATAGGTATTCTAGTGGCACAATTATCGAACAAAAAATCATATTTATATCTCTTGTTTTCTGGTAATAAGTTGTGTTCTAAAAAAGCAACAATCTGTGTTCGTTGTTGCAGGTTTAAATCTAATTGCTGCTCTCTTATCCAACGTTTTTCTTGTTGGTAAGAGTAATCGAAGTATTTGAATGGAATTCTCGAAATGGTATATGCTAGCTTACCTCTGGTGAAATTCAGATAAAAATTAGGGTCTTCAAAATCATAAGTGCCATACCCATATACTTCATCAATGCCTAATGTGGGATCTTGTAGTCTTATTGCACTATGCCCAAACTTAGCAGCTAAATCTTCTCCCGTGCCAACGGTCAATAAACTGATTTTCGATAATGGAGAGAGTTCTGCATTTTGAGAATGTCCCAAAAATGCAGTAAAAAGTAGAATTAAAAAAAAAATGGTTTTTTTGAACATACCTTTACCAACTCATAGCAGCTGCAAAGATGCGAATAATAAGATATTTAATTCCAAAAGCTTTTATAATTTACTGGTTGAACCAGATGTTGATTAAGTCTTTCACTTAAAACTAGTTTTAGTTTATTGGTTTAAAACCTAGAACCAATAGAATTATCTTATTTTTATAGCAGATTATATATTAGAGATTTCTTTTATTTCTCTAATCAAGAACAAAACAATTGTTTCGTCCAAAGTCAGATTCTTATGAAAAAACATATTCCTAATTTTATTACGCTGTTGAATGTTTTCTGTGGCTGTGTAGCTACTTTATTTGCAGTTTTAAATCGATTAGAAATCGCGGCTATCTTTGTTGCTCTGGGAATTTTCTTTGATTTTTTTGATGGACTTGCAGCTAGGGTGTTAGATGTTAAAAGCGAATTGGGACTACAGTTAGATTCTTTAGCAGATATGATTACAAGTGGTTTGGTTCCAGGGATTGTGATGTTTCAATTATTAGCAATGTCACAGACAGATGGTTGGGGAGATGGCTCACACTTTTTTATGAATTCGGGTGAATTTAAGTTAATGCACCTTTTACCCTTTTTTGGATTTATAATTACCATGGCATCGGGATATCGATTAGCCAAATTTAATATTGATGAAAATCAAACATCATCCTTTATTGGATTGCCAACACCGGCAAATGCCCTTTTAATTCTTTCATTGCCACTCATTTTATTGTATCAAAACAATGATGTATTGAACAGTCTTATTCTTAATCAATGGTTTCTAATTGGTCTTACTATAATCAGTGCTTATCTTTTAAATTGTAGTATACCTTTATTTGCTTTAAAGTTTAAGAATACCAGCTTTAAGGATAATGCCATGCGTTATATCTTTTTAATTATTAGTGTAGTACTGATAGTTACCATGAAATTTATGGCTATACCACTAATTATTCTTTTCTACATAATAAGTTCTTTTGTACAAGAGAGACTTTAATACAGGTTTATAATAAAAAAAACGAAGTACTATGGATAGCGTAGATGACGATTTAGAGTTTTGGTTAAGCGGACCAATACCCAACATACCTGCTGTATTACAGCCAGCCGCCCATGCTTTGCTACAATCTGAGCGGGAGTTGAAAAAGTATACTGCAGATTTTCCAAAAGAACTTTTATGGGCTAAAGTGGCAGGTAGGGCTTCGGTTGGTTTTCATATGAATCATATAACCGGAGTTTTAGATAGAATGTTGACTTATGCCAAGGGTGATTCTTTATCTGTAGAGCAGTTCAATTTTCTTAAACAGGAGGGGACGTTTAATTTAGAAACGGAAGTTGAACAATTATGTAAGCAGTTCTCATTAAAAGTGGCAGAGGCTTTACGCTATTTCGAAACAATATCAGAAAACAGTCTTACTGAAAAAAGAACAGTAGGTAGAAAGCAATTACCTTCAACCGTTATCGGTCTACTGTTTCATGCTGCAGAACATAGTCAACGCCATATTGGTCAGTTGCTAGTTTCAGTGAGTGTTTTGCAATCTAAGATTTCTTAATCGGTAGTTAATTAGAATTATTTGGAGATAATAAATAAAACGATTTTAATTGTGGGTGCTGGTTTAACCGGACTTTTAACTGCATATCGGTTACAACAACTAGGGTATATTGTTACGATTGTTGAAGCTCGAGACCGAATAGGAGGTAGAATTCACACATTACAATCAGGTAATGCAAAAATTGAAATGGGCGCAACTTGGTTCAATGATAGTCATTACTATTTAAAAGAGATTATTGAAGAATTTAGGGTTTCCTTTTTTGAACAATTTTTAACTGGTATTTCTTATTTTCAAACATTTTCTAATGTGCCTCCTCAAGAAATTGCAGTTCCGAACGATAGCCCTAGTTATAGATTTAAGAACGGGACAATAGATTTGTTAGAGGTGATTTATAATAAGTTAGAACCAAATACGGTTAGCTTAAATGAACCTATTTTGAGAATCGATTTTCAAAAAGATAAGGTGCAAGTCACTACGACAATACGAAATTTAGAAGCAGATATTATAATTACTACTTTGCCACCTGCTGCATTAATAGACCAAATAGAATTTTCACCAGCTTTGCCGAATGAGTTAGTTTCATTGGCCGAGCAAACCCACACGTGGATGCAAGATTCTTTAAAAGTTGCGATAACATATGATAGGCCATTTTGGCGAGAACAAGGTAAATCGGGAACCATATTTAGTAATGTTGGTCCGCTTACAGAATTTTACGACCAATCGAATTTGGAAAATGAATCTTATGCACTTGTAGGTTTTGCATCTGGTAGTTGTGCGCGTTTTACAAAAGAACAGCGTATAGAGAAAATAGAAGCACAATTGAAAATGGTTTTTGGGGAAGAGGCGTTGCAGTATGAATCTTACCAAGAAACTGCTTGGCATCAAGAAGAGTTTACCAAATCCAACAGACAGGCTGATAATTTATTTCCGCATCAAAACGGCGGAAATTCACTTTATCAAGAACCTTTGTTTGGTGATAAATTATTTATTTCAGGTTCAGAAACCTCAAAACATCACTCTGGTTACATGGAAGGCGCTATTTTTGCAGCTGAATCTGTTGTTGCAAAACTTAAGAACTTGCAACTAACGCAGTAATACATACATGTCAGTTACCTTATTATCATCCCCATTACAGGGTTTTACCGATTTTAGATTTCGAAATGCATTCCATAAATATTTTGGAGGTATTGATACGTTCTATGCGCCATACATTCGATTGAATGGTAAAATGGTCATCAAGAATTCTTATCAAAAAGATTTACAGCCAGAAAATAATACCACTTTAGAAGTTATACCACAGGTAATGACTGGTGATGCCGATGAATTTTTATTCGTAGTAAAGTATATTCAAAGTTTAGGGTATACTGAACTGAACTGGAATTTAGGTTGCCCTTACCCTATGGTGACTAAACAAGGTATGGGTAGCGGACTAATTTGTAATCCAGAGAAAATTGACCATATTTTAAAACGTGCTCATGAAGAAACTGATGTAACGGTTTCTATGAAAATGAGAATGGGCTATGAAAATGCTGAGGAAATTTTAGATGTATTTCCTATTTTGGATAAATATCCTTTAAAGAATATTGCCATTCATGCCCGTATTGGAAAGCAGTTATATAAAGGGGGCGTAGATTTAGATGCTTTTCAGCGCTGTGTTGAAAATACCAAACATACGTTATACTATAATGGTGACATTACTTCGGTCGGTAAGTATAAAGAAATGAAAGAGCGATTTCCTACTATTGACCATTTTATGATGGGTAGAGGTCTGATTGCAGACCCATTTTTGCCTAGTATGATTAAAAATAATACAACCGAATACCCAAATGACCGTTGGAAGATTTTCTCTGAATTTCATGATACTATTTATCAGCAGTATGACGAAGCATTATCAGGACCAACACCTATTAAAATGAAAATGCAGGGATTTTGGGAATATTTTTCCCAGTCGTTTTCGAATCCACACAAAGCTTTTAAGAAAATTAAGAAAGCTAATAACCCTAGAGCGTATCAGCAAGCGGTACGTGAGATTTTGAATGCTAAATAGTTTAGATTAACCTTATCTTAGGTGAGATCATCTCAATTAAAAATAATGAATTCAAAAATATACTTTGCAATAATTTTTTTATTTATCGGTAGTTTAATTTTCGGTCAATCTAAAGACAGCCAAATAGAAACGTTTCTTGATAGTTTAGATACAACTGGTTTTTCTGGAGCAATTTTGGTTGCACATGATAATAAAATAATTGACAAAAGAGCTTTTGGTCTGGCAAGTATCGAGTATAACATTAAAAACAAGGTTGATACTAAATTCAATCTAGCGTCTATTACAAAAATGTTTACTGCAGTTTCTACATTACAGTTATATGAAAAAGGATTGGTAGACTTGAATATTCCAATTGGGAAATATCTACCAGATTATCCTAATAAACTGGTAAGAGATTCTGTCACAATTCATCAGCTTTTGACACATACTTCAGGACATAATAATAAGGTGAGTTTGTTGGATACAAACAGTTTGAATTTTAAGAGTGTTACCGATTTTGCTAAATTATTTATTAATGATACTTTGCTGTCTAAGCCAGGAACAAAGTATGATTATAGCGGTTCAGGATTTGTTATACTAGGCCTAATCATTGAAAAAGTTAGCAAACAGAATTACTATGATTACGTGAAGGAAAATATATTCAAACCGGCAGATATGACAAACGCTACGGAGTTAGAAATTGATTCGGTAGTTCAAAATAAGGCAAGTGGTTATACAACGTTTTTTGGTGAGAACGTTATTCCTAAAAGGAATGATTATTATCTTTCAAAAGCTTCACCGGCAGGATTTCACTACGCCACAGTTGAAGATTTATTCAAGTTCTCGAAAGCGCTAAGAAATGGAATATTGTTAAAAAGAACAACAACAGAATTAATGTTTGAGCCAAAAGTAATGGGTTACAATACAAATTTGGGATATGGAATCGATATAGACTTGAGATATAATCAAACCATTCAAGGACATAGCGGGGGTTGGTATGGGATACATAATGAACTTATGGATTTTATGGAGGATAAGTATACTGTTGTTATTTTATCTAATATGGATGATAATGGTAAGACGGGAGCTTCAATGGTAGCAGATTTTTTTAGAGTTTTAATTGCTGAAAAGAAGATAGATTAATAAACAGATAAAATTATGGTTTCCCATTAGACTACTATGTGGAAAGTGATATTTTGAATGCTAAATAATCAATAAGGTATCCTTTATCTTTACATCATCCTTATAAAACAGCCTTGTGAAAGACCTCTTATTGATTACGCCTCCTTTTACGCAGTTAAATACACCATATCCGGCTACTGCCTATATTAAAGGTTTTTTAAATACTAAGGATGTTTCATCGTATCAATCAGATTTAGGGATTGAAGTTATTTTAGCCTTATTCAATAAAAATACATTTCAGATAATATTTGAAATGGCTTTTGAAGAAAATTCAATTGTTTCAGAAAATTGCCAACGTATTTATGCACTACGACATGACTACCTAAAAACCTTAGATGCGGTAATTCTTTTTTTGCAAGGGAAAAACGATACACTCGCAAGACAATTATGTACTGATAATTTTTTACCTAGAGCATCGCGTTTTCAACAATTAGATGATTTGGAATGGGCCTTTGGTAATATGGGTATGCAAGATAAAGCCAAGCATTTGGCTACGTTGTATTTAGAAGATTTATCTGATTTTATAGTAGAATGTATCGACCCCAATTTTGGTTTTAGCAGATATGCAGAACGGTTGGGGCGTAGTGCAAATTCATTTGATGAATTATATGATCATATTAACAGCGAACCTACTTTTATCGATGAATTGACGTTAGGTTTATTAACGGAACAATTGAAAGATACTAATCCTAAATTAGTCTGTTTTTCAGTTCCATTTCCTGGTAATCTGTACAGTGCTTTTCGTTGTGCTCAATTTATAAAATCGAAATATCCATCAATTAAAATTGCCATGGGTGGTGGCTTCCCGAATACCGAGTTACGTAGTTTAACCGATGTGCGTGTTTTTGAATTCTTTGATTTTATTTCGTTGGATGATGGGGAACTTCCGCTCGAACTTGTTCATCAGTTTGTGATGAATGGAGAAGGGCAATTAAAACGGACATTTATTTTAGAGGATAACATGGTCGTTTATAAAAACGATAGTCCACGACAAGATTATAAGCAGCAAGAAGTTGGTACTCCTGATTATTCCGATTTATTATTGGATAAATACATTTCTGTCATAGAAATTGCCAACCCCATGCATAGTTTATGGAGCGATGGTCGCTGGAATAAACTGACTATGGCGCACGGTTGTTATTGGGGTAAATGTACCTTTTGTGATATATCATTAGACTACATAAAAATATACGAGCCTGTTGCAGCAAGTCTTTTAGTAGACCGAGTTGAAACCTTGATAGCACAAACTGGTGAATCAGGTTTTCATTTTGTTGACGAAGCGGCTCCACCATCATTAATGAAGGCTTTTGCTTTAGAGGTTTTGAAAAGAAATCTGACCATAACATGGTGGACGAATATTCGTTTTGAAAAGAACTTTACACAAGACCTGTGCTTTTTGTTGAAAGCATCTGGTTGCATTGCAATTTCTGGCGGGTTGGAAGTGGCCTCAGACCGTTTGCTGAAACTCATTGATAAAGGTGTTACTGTGGAGCAAGTAGCACGAGTGACGCGAAATTTAACCGAAGCGAATATCATGGTGCATTCGTATTTAATGTACGGCTACCCAACCCAAACGGTTCAAGAAACGGTAGATAGCTTAGAAATGGTTCGGCAGTTGTTTGAATTGGAAATTATACAATCGGGTTTTTGGCATCAATTTGCTTTAACAGCACATAGTCCGGTTGGGTTGCACCCTGAGGAGTATGGGGTTTCGCCAGATATAAAGAAAATCAGCTTTGCTAATAATGATATTGATTTTCAGGATAAAACAGGTATCGATCATAGTAAATTTAGTTTTGGACTTAAAAAATCACTCTTTAACTTTATGCACGGTATTGGGTTTGATATGACTTTGCAAGAGTGGTTCGATTTTAAGATTCCTTCTACGACTATTACTGCTGATTATATTTATAGTTGTCTACAACAAGAATCGTTGTTAAATACAAAATCATCTGCTAAAATTGTGTGGTTAGGCACCATGCCAATAGCTAATGAACGGATTAAAAAGAAGAAAGGTGCTACTTGGGAACAGTTAAACCTACGCTTTCATACTACGTCTGATATATATAACGTAGTAGTTGATAAAGATAAAGGGAAATGGCTGTTAGCTTCGTTAGACAAAATGAGACCTGAATATAAGTTGATGACTTTTGGCCAGTTAAAGGCCGATTTTGAATTACAATTTGAGGATTTTGAACTTTTTTGGTATTCTAAACAAATAGCTGGTTTACGAGAGCATGGACTTTTGATTTTATAATTTCAAATTAATAAGAAAATGAACGTATATAATTCTACTACAAAGGATATAGATGAGATATTCAAGTTATATGGTATAGCGTCAGATTTTCAACGAAGCAAGAAAACAGTTGTGGTTTGGCCAGATTTTGATCGCAGTATGGTATCCGATGAGATTAATGAAAATAGGCAGTTTAAATTGCTCATTGACAATAAAATTGCCTGTGTTTGGGCCATCACTTTTTCAGATGAACAGATATGGAGAAAACGAAATGACGACTCTGCCATTTATATTCATCGTATTGCCACCAACCCAGATTTTAGAGGACATAATTTTGTGGGTTCAATTGTAGATTGGGCTAAATCTTATGCTAAAATCCAACAAAAAAGATATGTTAGGTTAGATACTATTGGAGAGAATAAAGGGTTAATAAGGCATTATACCAATGCCGGATTTGATTTTTTAGGTATGTTTGATTTACAGAATGTAGATACTTTGCCACCACATTATAAGGAAGGTCCTGCCTGTTTATTTGAAATTGACTTGAACAAAAGTGATAAATGAATAGGATTCCTAGAATCGTTGAATTGAAACCTAAATACTTGATTGGTATATCCCAACAAATGAGTTTGGTCGATAATACGACATTTGAGCTTTGGAAGAGTTTTAGGAAACGAAGTACCGAAATTACAAACCGATTATCTGACGATTTTATCTCGTTACAATACTATCCAGAGGAATATTTTAAGGATTTTAATCCTTCAACAAAATTCATTAAATGGGCTTGCGTTGAGGTTGATGAAGCTGAAAATATTCCGGTAAGCATGAATAGTTTACTTCTTGTAGGTGGTTTATTTGCTGTTTTTGACCACAAAGGTTCTAGTTCAGCCCAAGATATTTTTCAATATATTTATGGAGAATGGATTCCAAGCTCCAAATATCAACTAGACGACGGTCCACATTTTGAAGTTTTGGGAGCCAAGTATAAGAATAATGATCCTACCTCAGAAGAGGAAATTTGGATTCCGATTAGATTTAAATGAGAGACCCCGAAAAAGCACCCTGGTATTATTTATTTCTATTGATTTTAGCAGGAGAGAGTGTTTTTATCTTACCCTTTGTTTTACAACGTGTTTTTAGGCCTACAGTCTTAAAAGTATTCGAACTGGATAATGTAGATTTAGGTTTGTGTTTTTCGGTATATGGGTTTGTGGCACTAGTATCTTATCTGTTAGGAGGACCGTTAGCAGATAAATATCAGCCTAGAAAACTTATTGCTATTGCCCTTTGGATGACTGCTTTAGGTGGATTAGTCTTCGCTACTTTTCCGGAATATGCAACACTTCAAATACTTTATGGTTTTTGGGGGTTCACCACAATTTTTCTTTTTTGGTCACCCATGATAAAAGCCACGCGCGTTTGGGGCGGTGAAAAAGCACAAGGCAAGGCATTTGGTTTGTTAGATGGAGGTAGGGGACTTGTAGGTGCTCTTTTTGGTACCATGGGTGTATTGGTATTCTCCTATTTTATGACAGGAGATATAGAAGTTGCAACCTTAGAAGAAAGTAGGTTTGCCTTTCGTTATGTTATATTAACTTCTTCGGCAATTGTGGCAATGGTAGGACTGTTGGTTTGGTTATTTATGAAATTGCCAGAGGAGCTAGAAAGAGAAATCGTTGTTGATAAAATAACAGTTTCTCAAATTAAAGAAGTAATTAACTTGCCTTCGGTATTATTGTTAATGGTCATTATACTCTGCGCTTATGTAGGTTATAAGATTACCGACGTTTTCTCATTATATGCTCAAGATGTCATGTTGTTTGATGAAGTTGGTTCAGCAGAAGTTGGTACTTTCTTATTGTTTGTTCGTCCGGTAGTTGGCGTTTTAATTGGTGTGTTGGCAGACCATTCTAGGCCTAGTTTATGGTTGTTTATTAGTTTTATCATCGCTTTTTTAGGTGCAGTGATTTTTGCAACAGGTATGGTTGACAATACCTCGTACTTCTTTTTCTTGTTTTCTATTTTGGTAGTAGCTATAGGTGTCTATGCCGCCCGTTCATTATACTTTGCTGTAATGCAAAGTGGTAAAATACCTTTAGTTTTAACAGGCACAGCAGTGGGGTTGATTTCTTTGGTAGGATATACCCCTGATATTTTCGCAGGTCCGGCAATGGGGTATTTGCTAGATGCTTCACCAGGTTTGGAAGGGCATCAGCATGTATTTTGGATGCTGGCTATATTTTCATTCATTGGTGGACTAGCAGCATTTAGATATTTTCAACTTTATGGTAAACGAAAAAAGGGGCATCCCAAAAAATCTTAATTTATTACTTTCTGGTTTAATTGTGATAGTAGCTGGTGTGGTCTATGGTGGCCACCCTACTTATCTAATGCCAGAACTTTTAAATTTTAATGTGGAAGCCTTAGAATTAAAGAATATGCTACGTGCCGTTATGGGTATTTATATCGGTATTGGATCGTATTGGTTGTTAGGAGCTTTCAAACCTAATCTTTGGTCTGGTGCTACATTAAGCAATGTGCTATTTATGGGAGGTATTTCTTTTGGTAGAATTGTAAGTACAGTGTTCGACGGTGTCTCAATGTTATTGACGCCCGCTTTATTTTTAGAACTCTTATTCTTTGGTTGGGGATTATACAATATCAAAAAATACAAGTAATTGGTTGTAGTAATCGAAAATTACATTCTTTAAAAATCCAACTTTTTCTTACGTAGTTCAAAATTTTGACCTAAATACACTTTGCGAACCATTTCATCTGCAGCCAAATCTTCTGGCACACCAGATTTTAAAATACCACCTTCGAACATTAGATAAGATCTTTCTGTAATAGCGAGGGTTTCCTGCACGTTGTGATCCGTAATAAGTATACCAATGTTTTTGTCCTTTAGTTGGGCTACAATACGTTGTATGTCTTCTACAGCTACGGGATCTACACCGGCAAATGGTTCATCTAATAAAATAAACTTTGGGTCTGTAGCTAATGCACGTGCAATTTCAGTTCTTCTGCGTTCTCCACCAGAGAGTAAGTCTCCTCGACTTTTGCGAATATGTCCTAAACCAAATTCTTCTATTAGCGACTCCATTTTCATGTGCTGCTCTTTCTTACTCAATTTGGTTAACTGAAGTACGCTCAATATATTTTTTTCAATACTTAGCTTTCTAAAAACAGATGCTTCTTGCGCTAAATAACCGATACCATTTTGAGCGCGTTTATACATAGGAAATTTGGTAATTTCCATATCGTCTAACCAAATGCTACCTCCATTGGGTTTGATAAGTCCAACAATCATGTAGAATGAAGTTGTTTTACCAGCACCATTGGGTCCTAAAAGGCCAACGATTTCTCCTTGGTTTACTTCTAAAGAAATCCCTTTAACCACCCTACGACCTCTGTAAGATTTCATAATATTATCGGCACGTAACTTCATGTTTTCAAATCTATTGGTTATTCACCTGTTAGAAAAGTAATTAGGGATTATTTAACCTTGTTGGTTTTCTAATTCTTCCCAATACTCGTACGCTCTTCTTAAATGCGGTATAACAATGGTACCGCCTACTAAGGTGGCGATTGCTAAAGTTTCCATGACCTCTTCTTTCGAAACACCTTCTTTGTAAGAACTTTCTAAATGATATTTTACACAATCGTCGCAACGAAGAACGGTAGAGGCAACAAGACCTAATAACTCTTTGGTCTTGACATCTAATGCTCCGGCAGCAAAAGCATTGGTATCTAAATTAAATATTCTTTTAACTATCTTATTGTTGTCGGCCAATAGCTTGTCGTTCATCTTAGCACGATAAGCATTAAATTCTTCAATTTGGTTTGACATTCCTTTTTTCTTTTTCAGCTTTTTTTCTTTCTTTTCTAAGTACCATGGCAGAAATATATATACTTACTTGGTATAATATTAATACAGGTATTGCAACAATAATCTGACTTGCTACATCTGGTGGCGTAATAACCGCAGATAAAATAAGTACGATTACAAGTGCAATTTTTCGATATTTCTTCATAATCTCAGGAGTGACAAGACCCACTTTTGTTAAGAAGAATATAATTATAGGTAATTCAAATAAGATACCACAGGCAATAACAGAAGCTCTTACGGTAGATATATAGGATGCTAAATCAAATTCGTTGGTTACTTCAGCACTTACTTGATAGGTTCCTAAAAAGTTAATAGATAATGGAGCAACTACGTAATAACCGAATAATACACCCATAAAAAACAACATCGAAGCAATTAATATGAAGCCTCTTGAACTTTTACGTTCTTTTTCATAAAGTCCTGGGCTAATGAATTTCCACATTTCGTACAAAACGTATGGGAATCCGATGATGAAACCTGCCCAAATGGAAGTCCAAATGTGTGCCGAAAATTGCCCTGACATTAATCTACTTTGTATGGTAAATGGTAATTTATCTGCACAGAAAGCAGAATCAAAACCGAAATAGGTAGCAATGTCACAAAACATTCTATAGGTTGGGAAATCCATTTTTTTAGGGCCGAATATGACCGTATCAAAAATGAAATCTTTCATTAAAAAGGCTACAGAGCCTATGATAACGATTGCCAGGGTAGACCGAATTAAATGCCATCTTAATTCTTCTAAATGGTCGAGAAATGACATCTCGTTGTGAGGCTTAGTAGCTTTTGAACTCATTATAAAATACCTTCGTTAATTAAATTATGTAAATGAATAACACCAACATATGTGTCATTGTCCATGGCAAGTAATTGTGAAATTCCTTTTTTCTGCATATGCTCCAAAGCTTTAATGGCTAGGGTATCGGCAGGTATTGTTTTCGGGTTGCTTGTCATGATATCTTCTGCGATAAGACCTTTAATATTATCATGCTTGTTAAGCATACGTCTAATGTCGCCATCGGTTATGATACCAACAATTTTTTCACCATCGAGAACAGCAGTAACGCCTAACATTTTTTTAGATATCTCTACGATAACTTTTTTAACCTCAGCATTTTTTTGAACTTTTGGAATTTGATTTTTGCTTACTAAATCTGCAACTCTCAAATAAAGTCGTTTTCCTAATGAACCACCTGGGTGATATTTTGCGAAATCTGTACTGCTAAATCCTTTTATTTCTAAAAGAACTATGGCCAAGGCATCGCCCATGACCAATTGTGCTGTGGTACTTGTGGTGGGGGCCAATCCGTTAGGGCAGGCTTCTTTTTCTACAAAAGTGTTCAGAATATAATCTGCTTGTTTTGCTAAAAAAGATTGGGTATTACCTGTCATGGCAATCAATTTATTAGTACCCCTTTTAATAAGAGGAACCAACATTTTAATTTCTGGAGTATTACCACTGTTAGAAATGCAAATCACTACATCATTGTCTTGAACCGTGCCTAAATCACCATGAATTGCGTCACCGGCATGCATGAAAATTGCAGGTGTTCCTGTAGAATTTAAGGTAGCTACTATCTTCGTAGCAATGATGGCGCTTTTTCCAATACCAGAAATAATTACGCGCCCTTTGGATTCAATTATGCAATTAACAACATTGGCAAAATCGTCAGTTAAAAGAGTTGAGAGATGTGCTATTGCATCACGCTCAGTTTCAATGGTTTTTTTCGCCAAGTCAATAATGGTGTCCGTAGCTATCAATCTATTATTCAAATTATGGATTGTATTCCTAAAAGAATGTGTTATCTTTAAGATGACAAAATTAAACAAACTTAATTTTATATGCTGATTATCGCATAAGAATTTAGCGTAGCTAAGCTAGGTATTTAATATTTTTGTTCGCTTATTAGTTTTAATATAAGTAGTGCCCCCCTTAAATGTAAAATGTGACATACAGTAAAGATTTCGATAATATAGATTTACATTCCTCATTAAAAAAACATTTCGGTTTTTCTCAATTCAAAGGACTTCAAGAAGAAGTAATCAGAAATGTTTTACAAAGGAATAATACGTTTGTGATTATGCCCACAGGCGGTGGTAAATCACTTTGCTATCAATTACCTGCTCTTATGCAAGAGGGTACGGCGATAATAGTATCACCTTTAATCGCTTTGATGAAAAATCAGGTAGATGCCATTCGTGGTGTTTCTTCTGAACATGGCATTGCACATGTATTAAATTCCTCATTGAACAAAGGAGAGATAAAACAAGTTAAACAAGATATAACCGACGGTATTACCAAACTGTTATATGTTGCTCCTGAGTCATTGACAAAAGAGGAAAATGTTGAATTTTTGCGATCAGTGATTGTATCTTTTGTTGCGGTCGATGAAGCGCATTGTATTTCTGAATGGGGACATGATTTTAGACCTGAGTATCGCAATCTTAAATCGATTGTGGAGCGCTTAGGTGATAATATTCCAATTATAGGTCTTACCGCTACGGCAACACCTAAAGTACAAGAAGATATTATAAAGAATTTAGGAATTGGTGGGGCGAAATTATTCAAGGCCTCTTTTAACAGACCTAATCTTTTCTATGAGGTACGTACCAAGACTGAGAATATAGAAGCTGATATTATAAGATTTGTAAAGCAAAATTCAGGAAAGTCTGGAATTATATATTGCCTTAGCCGTAAGAAGGTCGAAGCATTAGCTCAGGTTTTACAAGTCAACGGTATTAGTGCCGTTCCATACCACGCAGGTTTTGATGCAAAAACGAGGTCTAAATATCAAGATATGTTCTTGATGGAAGATGTCGATGTTGTAGTTGCCACGATTGCATTTGGTATGGGAATAGATAAGCCAGATGTTCGTTTTGTCATTCATCATGATATCCCCAAAAGTATTGAAAGTTACTATCAAGAAACAGGTAGAGCTGGCCGTGATGGGGGTGAAGGCCATTGTTTAGCATATTACTCATATAAGGATATTGAAAAGCTAGAGAAGTTTATGTCTGGTAAACCGGTAGCTGAACAAGAAATAGGGAATGCATTGCTTCAAGAAGTTGTAGCTTATGCTGAAACGTCTATGTCTAGACGTAAATTTATGTTGCATTATTTTGGTGAGGAGTTTGATGATGTAAGTGGCGATGGTGCTGAAATGGATGATAACACCAAAAACCCGAAAGAGAAAGAAGAAGCGCAGGACAATGTTTTAAAACTACTTAAAGTTGTTCAGGGAACAAGCGAAAAGTTCAAATCAAAAGAAGTAGTAAATACGATACGAGGAAAGACCAATGCTATTATCTCATCGCATAAGACCAATGAAAAGGATTTCTTTGGTATTGGTTCAGATAAAGATAAAAGTTACTGGATGGCATTGGTGCGTCAAACCTTGGTTGCTGGACTATTGCGAAAAGAGATTGAGCAATATGGAGTTATGCATCTAACAGAAAATGGAAAAAATTTCTTGAAGAAGCCAGTTTCATTTATGATGACTAAAGATCATGTCTACAATGCCGAAAATGACAATGCAATTGTAGGTGCTGCAAAAGTTGGAGGCATCGCAGATGAGCGTCTTTTGAAACAATTAAAGGATTTGAGAAAAGCTCAGTCCAAAAAGTTAGGAGTACCGCCATTTGTGGTTTTTCAAGATCCATCATTAGAGGATATGGCTTTGAAATATCCTATTTCTCATGAAGAATTATTAAATATACATGGTGTAGGTGAGGGGAAAGCGAAAAAATATGGTAAACCATTTATTGCTTTTATAAATGACTATGTTACGGAAAATGAAATTATTCGACCAGATGATTTAGTTGTGAAAAGTACGGGTGCTAATTCTGCTTTAAAACTGTATGTAATTCAGAATGTAGATAGAAAGTTACCCTTATCGGATATAGCTTCTTCTAAAGGATTGCAGATTCCGGAACTGATTAAAGAGATGGAGCAAATAGTTTTTAGTGGTACCAAACTTAACCTTAACTACTGGATCGATGAAATTTTAGATGAAGATCAGCAAGAAGAGATTCATGATTACTTTTTAGAAGCCGATACCGATGATTTGGAAGAAGCTATGGCCGAATTTGATGGAGAGTATGAGGAAGAAGAACTTCGTCTTTATAGGTTGAAATTTATTAGTGAAGTTGCTAACTAATAAGCTAATTTTGCCTTTTGTTTTACGTTTTTAAAATTCCTTTTGCTAACTCTTGAATATAGAATTAGTAAAAGGAATTTTTAGCTTTCATATAATTTTCAGTATTGTTGTAAAACATTCAATTATGCTTTACCCCAATGAAATTAGGGATTAGATGTACCGTCTGTATTTGATTTATCTCTGCGCAATTGTCTTTGAATTTTTTTAATTGCAGATTCGATAGATTTTTCAGGTTCTATAATATTATATTCTCCCCAGAAATTAGGATCAGCAAAACCTATTGCTTCATCACTTAAAATTATGGACGATTTAATTCTATCTTTTGACCTTGGTATAACGTTATCAATATTCTTTTCCCAATCCGTTATGGCCATTTCAGAGCTCATAGTATATACTGAATTAAACAAACGCTTATCCCAATTAATTTTGAATTCTAAAAGCACATTACTATAGCCATAATACCATTTTCCATTCTTCTCGCGATAATCTACTCTATAAGATACTTCAGTGGGCCAAACTTCTGCATTTCTCGGTTTTTTACGGACAAACATTTGAGAAGCTAATCTTCTGTCTGTTATGTTCAAAGAGTATACTGCCCTAGTTAAAATTTTATTTTCTGCATCTATATATAATTTACCAGTATATAAAGGATCAATGATTTCAGGTTTTTGTTTAAAATCGATAACATAGATTAATTGGTCGTTTACCCTTGTAGAGGTGTCAAAAGAAAAATCATAGTAGGAAAAAGTTTCCGGAGTAAAAATATAATTAGGATACTTAACCATATCTACAAATAAGGTGTTGAAGGGCCCACCTTGTAGTTTTAAAACAACAGTATCTAATTTTGTATAATTCGTGCTCTTTCTTGCCTTATATAATTCTAACGCATCACTTTTATTTGATGAATATGGGGCTTTGTAAATATTAACAACAGCTTCTGAAAGACTGACATTTGTTCTTCTCTTCTTAATGGTTTCCCTATAAAAAGCTGTCATTACAGTACTTTCATTCAGATAATTAACTCCTTTTTTATCTAAGATCTCTTTTACCAAAGCTTCAGCATCATTTGGTGCATCTATTCTAGCTTCTGATAATGCCATAACAAATTCATCCATCAATATTTTACTGCCCTCTTTGTCTAATTGAGCTAGTGGTATCAATTTTGTTTTATATCCTAAGTAAGCGATTAATAGATTTTCACTCACTTTATCATTAGGCACTTTAAGAGAAAATTCTCCTTCTGAATTAGTAATGGTACTAAGATTAGAGTTCTCGATAGTTAAGGTGGCAAAAACTAAAGGTTTATTGCTATTAGAATCGAGTACTTCACCAGTGTATTCTACAAAAATAGAACTTTGGGCAAAAATAAAATTTGCTCCAGTAACTATAAATAGGAAAATGAATAGGAGAAGCTTAGGTTCAGACTTTCTTGAAATGATATTATGTGCTGTTTTCATTACCTTTCTTTTTTTTATAATAAGGTAGTGATTTTTAGTAGATTATCCTCTAATTATAGGCGGTATTTTAGCACTAATGTATCTTAATAAAATGGAATCGGCCTAATCTTAATTACCTGTTGTCATTGAAAGTTTTAGAAGAGGAACTTACTAGTCTGTTAATTTCTTGCAGTTCTTCTTCCGTTAGGTCTCTATAGGTACCGACGGGTATATCTAGCTGTACGTTCATAATTCTAATACGTTTTAACTTTTTTACTCTATAATCTAAATACTCACACATACGACGTATTTGTCTATTGAGGCCTTGAGTCAGAATAATACGGAATTGATATGTGCTTACTTCAAATACCTCACATTCTTTAGTTATCGTATCTAAAATGGGAATTCCTTTACGCATTCGTTTAAGAAAATCTATAGTAATCGGTTTGTCTACTGTTACAAGATATTCTTTCTCATGATTGTTACGAGCTCTCAGAATCTTATTTACAATATCACCATCATCAGTTAAAAAAATAAGTCCTTCACTAGGCTTATCTAATCTTCCAATAGGAAAAATTCGTTTGTGATAATTGATATAATCGATGATATTATCTTTCTCAACACCAGTGTCTGTAGTACAAACGATACCTACAGGTTTATTGAACGCCAAATACGTTGATTTTCCTTTTGGTTCTTTAATTAGTTCTCCATCGACTTTTACAACATCATTTGTTGAAATTTTAGTGCCCATTTCGGGTACTTCTCCATTGATGGTTACCCTACCTTGCTCAATAAGTTTGTCTGCCGCCCTACGAGAACAATAGCCAGCTTCGCTTAGGTATTTGTTGATTCTTGTTTTATTAGAATTGTCTTGCATAATTCTTATTGAGGTTTCAGGTATTATTTACGTTTTAGTTCCTGTTGATATATTTCTCTACCTAACTGCGCTAGAAATGGTAATCCGATTTCGTCATATTCGTAAGCATCATCATTGAATATACCATCTTTGTTTACTGAAATAGTAGCGGTTAGCATAAAATCGATATTCTCTTTAGTGTCTTTTATATAAGCACAATCGGTTAATGTGCCATAGGCAAATCCTACTTTGTTATATATTTCTAAATGATCGGGAATATTTTCTTTGGTGTCACCGAACATGAAAAATTTACAGTAACCGTCGTAATATGTTTTTGAATCATACCCAACCTTACGCGGAACAGTGTGCATGGCTGATAATAAATATTGGTGTTGTTCGGCACTTATATCAAAACGTTCTTTGGTTTCAAAGTTTTGAGGAAAAATCACCCTTTTTAAGAGGTTGTGTTGTGATGAAATTGGGTAATAATTTTTACTACTGAAATCAAATGATTCATGAATCAATATGTCATCCTCATAATAGCCCGAACCTTTAGTAATATTTAAAAGTTTGAGTTTTATAGGTGTCTTATTTAAAATAGGTTGAGTAATACCAGTTGTAGAATCATTCAAATAAATGATTAAAGGTTTGGTTTTTAATTCTTCTGAATGGTATCCTAACCTATGCGTAATTCGAACAGGAGTAATTCCTTTTTTTTCTAAGTTGTCATTAATAGTTTCAAACCCTAAGAGCTCAACCAATCTATTGTTGGCTAAGTTATCGCTTACCGAGAAAATTTCAGATACATCTTGTTTAAAAGTACTTTCAATAGTATCACCTTCTATATAGTATTTCGAGTCTATAGTTAAGGTGTCGGTTTTATTCAATCTTTCTAATGCCAAAACTGCCGTTGGAAATTTAACCGTACTTGCCGGATAAAAATACATGCTATCATTAACCTGAAAATCATAGTCAGTGAATATTACACTATCATTTCTTCTGTCTATTTGCGTGTATCTTATTTGAACCTGATAATTGTCAATACTATCCATTACCCTTTTTATTTTTGGATTTTTAGAGGATAAAGCAGTCTCAAGAAAATTTAAATTTTGGTCTTGTGGAGCGCACGAGACTACAAAAGAATAGCATATTATCAGTATAAGATGTTTCATGATTAGGAGGTTTTGTTATGGTGTATATACCTCACCACGATGTGGCTTTAGCATATCCCTAACCGTAATCATTTCTTTTTCTTCTACCACCATAAATGCTATGCTATACATGTCATTTAGTTCTTTGAAACCTGTAATGTTGAGTGCAGTGTTTTCTAGGGCAATAAATTCCTTTAAATGCTTTTCATGGTGCTCAGCTGTTTTTTTTGCAGCAGGGCCTTTAAAATCCCAAATTAATTTTATTTGTCTGCTCAAGTAATTGTTGGTTTTAAATTAATGATTTTAACTAGGCAAATTTACCAAAAAATCATCGGTTCATGTACCGATTCGTAATAGTTTACAGCTTACAATAGTTGACTTTTTAAACAATAATTATGTTTTTATTCTGTAATGTAGTATCAAAAATTGTGTTAAGTAAATCAATAAGCATTTGCATACGAAGTGGTTATTGCTATTTTTGCTCGATGTTTTTTAATAAATCAAAATTTTTAATGAAAAAAGTATATTCTATTTTACTGGTAGGATTGCTTTCTGTTGTGGTAATTTCTTGTGATGGTCTTTTTAAAAAGGAAGAACTGAAGAACCCAATTGCTAGGGTAGGCGATGCTTATTTGTTTCAGGAAGATCTAGCACCTTTAATTACCGAGAACATGACCAAAGGAGATAGTGCCTCTTTTGCTATTAACTATATTAATAATTGGGCTTCAAAACAATTATTGTTATCCAAGGCAAAAATAAATCTGTCAGAAGATAAATTGGCAGAGTACAATGCATTGGTAGACGATTATAGGACTGATTTATATACACGTGTATATAAAGAAGCCTTAGTATCACAAACTACAGATACTGTTATTACAAATGCCCAATTAGAAGCGTTCTACGAAAAAGGTAAGGAAAACTTTAAACTCAAAGAAAGAATAGCCAGAATAAGATTTGTCTCTTTGCCAAAAGGGTTTATGAATAAAGATGAGGTAGCTAAACGGTTAAAAAAGTTTAAAAAAGAAGATGTTCGTTATTTAGATTCCATTGGCGTGCAATTCAATAAATTAAATTTTAATGATTCTATTTGGGTACGTTACACTAGAATTTTTGAAGAAATACCACCAATTACCATTGACAATGCCGATAAGTACTTAAAAAATTCACAATTTTTTGAATTGGAGGATTCAATCGGGGTATATTTGGGGAAAATAGAAGAAATAAAGGATGTTAATGAAATTGCGCCTTTGTCTTTTATTAAACCTACCATAGAACAAGTTTTATTAAGCCGCAGAAAAATGGACTACCTGCGTAAATTAGAAACTGAATTATTAGATGAAGCAATCAAGGATAAAGAATTTGAAGTTTTCGAAAGTAAAAAATAGTATATATATCGGTTCGGTGCTACTGTTTTCTAGTGTTGTTACAGCACAAGATTCCATCCCTACAGTACCTGATAATCAAGTTGAGCCTATGGAGGCTGTTGCAGAAGCAGCGGTTTCAAAGAGAGACTCGTCAATTAATTTTAAGAGAATTAAATTAGATGGCATTGCCGCAGTTGTTGGTGATTATGTAATACTTGACTCCGATATTGAAAAAACCTTAATCGATTTAAAAAGTCAAGGGGCTTCAACAGAAGATATTACCCACTGTGGTCTTTTAGGTAAGTTGATGGAAGACCGTTTGTATGCTAACCAAGCTGTTCAGGATAGTATATTGGTTTCTGATGACGAGGTAAACGCTACAGGTGATCGTCAATTACAATCTTTAGTACAGCAAATAGGCTCTATGGATAAGGTCTTAAAGTATTACAAGAAAGAAGATGAAGCTACTTTTAGAGAAGAACTATACAAGATCAATAAACTACGTATGCTGTCTGAGCGTATGCAACAAGATATAATTAAAGAGATTGAAATTACACCTGAAGAGGTTCGTCAATTCTTTAATAAGATACCTGAAGATGAACGACCAGTATTCGGAGCTGAATTAGAAATTGCACAAATTACCAAAGAACCTAAGCCATCTGAAGAAGAGAAACAAAAAGTAATAGATAAGCTTAATCAGATTAAAGCGGATGTTGATGATAACGATGCCAGTTTTAGTGTTAAAGCGATTCTGTATTCTCAGGATCCAGGGTCTAAATCTAAAGGCGGTTTTTATAGTATTACTAAAGATACTGGATTTGATAAAACCTTTAAAGATGTAGCGTTTAGTTTAAAAGAAGGTGAGGTTTCTGAACCTTTTGAAACTACATTCGGTTATCACATAATATTTATTGAGAAAATTAGAGGTCAAGAATTAGATTTGAGACATATTCTTGTTCAACCGGAAATATCTCAAAATGTGCTTGATGAAGCAAAATCTGAATTAGATAGTATTCGTAAAAAAATCATCAATAAGGAATTTACCTTTGCTGAAGCTGCACTTAATTTTTCTGATGAAAAGGAAACCAAATTCGACGGTGGACTACTAAGAAATCCTCAAGATTTTAGTTCTCGTTTCGAATTAACTAAGATGGATCCTACCTTATACAACCAGGTACAGAATTTAAAAGATAACGAAGTTACTTACCCTGTTTTAGAACAAGATCCACGCGGCGGGCCTCCAAAATACAAGATTCTTAAGATTACAAATAGGTTTGATGAGCATGTAGCTGATTTCTCGAAAGATTATACCAAGATTCAAGATTTAGCTCTTACCGAAAAGAAATATAATGCCATCAAGAAATGGATGGATGAGCATATCGAAGAAACCTATATAAGTGTAAACGACGAGAATAGAGATTGTGACTTCGCTAACAACTGGGTAAAGGAATAGAGATATGTCAGACGTTGCCGCTATAGAACGCCTAGTTATAAAACATGCTGAGCTTAAAAAGGAAATAGCTAAGGTAATTGTTGGTCAAGAAGATGTGATTGAACAGATTTTGCTTTCAATTTATACAGGTGGTCACTCATTATTGATTGGTGTACCTGGGTTGGCAAAAACGTTAATGGTGAATACCATTGCCCAAGCTTTAGGGCTTGATTTTAAAAGAATACAATTTACTCCAGATTTAATGCCGAGCGATATACTTGGCAGTGAGGTTTTAGATCAAAACAGAAATTTTAAGTTTCTAAAAGGGCCTATTTTTTCAAACATCATTTTAGCTGATGAAATTAATAGAACGCCACCAAAAACACAGGCGGCACTTTTAGAGGCAATGCAAGAAAGAGCTGTAACTATTGCAGGTCATCAGCATAAATTAGAATTGCCATATTTTGTTTTGGCAACACAGAATCCAATTGAACAAGAAGGAACTTATCCTTTACCAGAAGCTCAATTAGACCGTTTTATGTTTGCGATAGAATTGAAATACCCTTCTATTGCAGAAGAAATTCAAGTGGTTAAGAATACCACGGCTGATATAAAACAAACTATAAATCCACTTTTCAATGCCCAAGATATAATTGCAATTCAAGATTTAGTCCGAAGAATTCCTGTTGCGGATAATGTGGTAGAATATGCCGTAAAATTAGTAAACAGTACTAGACCAAATTTAGATACAGCTTCAGAATATGTAAAGCAATATTTAGATTGGGGTGCTGGCCCAAGGGCATCACAGAACCTTATTTTAGGTGCTAAGGCGAATGCTGCCATCAATGGTAAATTTTCTCCGGATATAGAAGATGTTCATGTGGTAGTAAAAGGGATACTTCGTCATCGTATCATTAAAAATTATAAAGCAGAAGCAGAAGGTATCAGCGAAGAGGATATCATTGATAAATTGCTTTAATACACTTCCTTATTTTTTAGCTTTTTAAGAGTGAAAGGTAATAATAGACACATTCTTTAGAATGTAGTACTACTTCCTATTTTACACTATTTGAGAAAAAGCGAACAATCATACTTATTTAATTTTAATTGCGTTGTAGATTTTCTTAAATTTACGGAATTGCGCTAACTTAAAATTAGATAAAGAATGGCATTTGATATTGATATGATAAAAGGAGTTTACGCCAATATGGCTAAACGTGTTGATGAGGCAAGGAATATTGTAGGAAAACCACTTACTCTTTCAGAGAAAATTTTGTATTCACATCTATGGGATGGTACGCCAACTAAAGCCTTTACAAGAGGTAAAGATTATGTTGATTTTGCACCGGATCGTATCGCTTGTCAGGATGCCACCGCACAAATGGCATTATTGCAGTTTATGCAGGCAGGTAAGCCAAAGGTAGCAGTGCCAACTACGGTTCACTGTGATCACTTAATTCAAGCAAAAAATGGTGCTACTGCCGATTTAAAATCTGCAAATACAACTAGTGCTGAAGTTTTTGACTTTTTAGAATCAGTTTCTAATAAATACGGAATTGGTTTTTGGAAACCAGGAGCAGGTATTATTCACCAAGTTGTATTAGAAAATTATGCATTCCCAGGGGGTATGATGATTGGTACAGATTCGCATACAGTAAATGCCGGTGGTTTAGGTATGGTTGCTATTGGTGTTGGTGGTGCAGATGCTGTTGATGTTATGGCAGGCATGGCGTGGGAATTAAAATTTCCAAAATTAATCGGTGTTAAGTTAACTGGAACAATTTCTGGTTGGACAGCGCCTAAGGATGTAATACTTAAAGTTGCCGAAATTCTTACTGTAAAAGGTGGAACAGGAGCAATCGTAGAATATTTTGGTTCTGGTGCTTTATCATTATCATGTACTGGTAAAGGAACTATTTGTAACATGGGTGCTGAAATAGGCGCGACTACTTCTACATTTGGCTATGATGATTCTATGGAGCGTTATTTAAGAGCTACCGATAGAGCTGATATTGCTGATGCAGCTAATGAAGTTAGAGAGCATTTAACTGCCGATGCTGAGGTATATGCAAATCCAGAACAATATTTTGATGAAGTTATTGAGATTAACTTATCAGAATTAACGCCATTATTGAATGGCCCGTTTACGCCAGATTTGTCGACTAAAGTTGGTCATGATATGACAGAAAAGGCTACGGCACACGAATGGCCATTGGCTGTTGAGTGGGGATTAATTGGTTCTTGTACAAACTCTTCATACGAAGATTTGTCTAGAGCATCTTCAATCGCACAACAAGCTATAGATAAAGGACTAAAAATGAAAGCTGAATTAGGAATTAATCCTGGTTCTGAGCAAGTACGTTATACAGCTGCCCGTGATGGAATTCTTGGAATATTTGAGAAATTAGATGCTAAGATATTTACGAATGCATGCGGTCCTTGTATCGGCCAATGGGCTCGTTACAGTGATCCTAAGAATGCGCCAAAAAATAGTATTGTGCATTCTTTCAATAGAAACTTTGCGAAACGTGCCGATGGTAATCCAAATACGCACGCTTTTGTAGCTTCACCAGAAATAACTGCAGCTATTGCAATTGCAGGTAGATTAGATTTTAATCCTATGAAGGATACTTTAATCAATGAAAATGGAGAGGAAGTTATGTTTGACGAACCAACAGGATGGGAATTACCTCCTAAAGGTTTTGAAGTAGAAGATGCAGGTTATTTAGCTCCAGATAAAGATGGTTCTGGTGTTTCTGTTAAAGTAGCTACAGATTCTGAAAGATTACAATTATTAGTACCGTTTACACCTATAGAGGACGAAAGTTTAATGGGGGCTAAATTGTTGATTAAGGCATTTGGTAAATGTACAACGGATCACATTTCTATGGCAGGACCCTGGTTGCGTTTCCGTGGACATTTAGATAATATTTCTAACAACTGTTTAATTGGTGCTGTTAACGCATTTGGTCATAAGACTAACTTGGTTAAAAATCAATTAACTGGAGAATTTGGTGGTGTTCCTGATACGGCACGTGATTATAAAGCTGCGGGTGTTAGTAGTATTGTAGTTGGTGACCATAACTACGGTGAAGGTTCTTCTCGTGAGCACGCTGCAATGGAGCCACGTCATTTAGGTGTTGCTGCTGTTATAGTAAAGTCCTTTGCACGTATACATGAAACAAATCTTAAAAAACAAGGTATGTTAGGGTTGACTTTTGCTAATGAAAGTGATTATGACCTTATTCAAGAAGATGACACTTTTAACTTTCTTGATATTTCAGAATTTGCACCGGACAAGCAATTAACAATCGAGGTTGTTCATGCTGATGGTAGTAAGGATGTGATTAAGGTAAATCATACGTATAATGCTGCCCAAATAGGATGGTATAGAGAAGGTTCTGCTCTTAATGTTATTAAGAGAGAAAACGCTTCTTAATTTAACAGCTTAAAATAAGTGAGGAAAACTCCTGATTATGATCAGGAGTTTTTTAGTTTTGAATCCTATTAAATTTCAATGAAGAGACAAACGGTTTTTACCTTAATGATAATTGCATTGGTGCTTTCATTTTTTGTTACGCCTTTAGGCGATTACAGTAAAATACTGCTCAATAGGTTCTTTGCAACTTCACCAACCATCATAAAGGTTGAGAAAAGGGGAAAGATATCTGATTATGATTGGAAACTTAAAGATGAAAATTGGAAATTCATTAATTTTTCTGAGGCTAAAGGTAAAGTAGTATTCATAACCTTTTGGACTTCTTGGCATATGCCATCACAAGCACAATTAAAGGATATTCAATACTTATACGAAACTTATGGAGATAAGTTGAAGTTCTATGTAATAACTAATGAAGAAAGAGCTCCTGTTGAGCTTTTTATGGAAGAGCAGGGATACACATTTCCTGTAACTTATCAGATTATAGGAGAACCAAGTCCTATTTCATTATTAAATCCACCAGGTTCTTATTTAATTGATAAGTCAGGTTCAATCGTTATTCATCAAAATGCTATTGCCGACTGGGATAATGATAAGGTTGACAAACTTCTAAATCAACTAATCTCAGAATAGTTTAGAGATATCTATTTCTTAAAGTATTTAAAAGGCACGAAGAGCATACCAAAACATTCTCCATCCCCTTTTCCTAAATGCTTATGATGCATTTTATGAGCTCTTCTAACACCTCTGCTGTACCAATTGTTAGCGTTTCTAAAGAGTTTAAAACGTTGGTGAATAAATATGTCATGTACCAAGAAATACGCTATTCCATACGCTAATATTCCGAAACCTAGCGGATAGCCATACCAAAAACCAATGGTGCCCGAATAGAATAATGACATACTTACGATCGCATAAAAGATGAAGAAAGTATCATTTCTTTCAAACCATGAGTCATGATCCTTTTTGTGATGATCACTATGTAACGACCATAGAAAGCCATGCATTATGTATTTATGGGTAAACCACGCCATAAATTCCATGAACAAAAAAGTTCCTAAAAAAATTAATATCCAAAATACTGTATTCATTATACTAAGTTCATTTTATATTTAACATACGAACGTGCCAAAAGACCAAATTTCTGATAATTCGGAACTCTTATCCGCGCATTTTTGATTTCTAGAGACGGTGTATTCTGCAGTTTTTTTAATAATTTGTAATAATACTTATAGGCAGTGTAAACTCCGAATTTGGCCTCTGTTGGTAAACCAATGATTCCTTTATAACCTAACTTGAAGTCTGCCTTAATTTCCTCAACAATTCTTTTCTTTGAGGTTTCATCTAGCTCTTTCAGGTTGGTGTTTGGAAAATATGATCTATTTAATTCCTCAAAATCGGCTTTAACATCCCTCAGAAAATTTACTTTTTGAAATGCAGAGCCTAATGCCATTGCAGATTCTTTCAATCTATCGTATGCATCAATATCACCCTTCACAAATACTTTAAGACACATTAAACCTACAACATCTGCAGAGCCATAAATGTACTCTTTGAATTCAGCATCTGTTCGATATACACTTTTAATTAGGTCCATTCGCATACTCTTCATAAATGAATCTACCAGATGTTTTGGAATATTATAGGTGTGATAGGTATGTTGAAAGGAATTTAAAATCGGATTAAGACTTATTTTATCTATTAAAGAGGCTTCAAGTTCCTGTTCAAATTTATCGAATAGGGCAACTTTATCATAGTCATGAAATGTATCTACAATTTCATCAGCAAAGCGAACGAAACCGTAAATATTATATATATGGCCACGAATAGACGAGTGAAGCATCTTTGTTGCTAAGGCAAACGAAGTGCTATATCGTTCAGTAACGACTTTACTACATTGGTACGAGACTTGGTCAAAAGTTCCTTTCATGCGTTAAACTAATTATCTTTTATAATTAATTCTGACACTAATTTACCAGAGATCAATGCAGGAGGAACTCCGGGGCCAGGTACAGTCAGTTGCCCTGTAAAATATAAATCATTTACTTTTTTACTTCTTAGATTAGGTCTTAAAAATGCCGTTTGCGTTAACGTGTTTGCCATACCATAAGCATTTCCTTTATACGAGTTGTATCGTTCTACGAAATCTTTAACACAAAATGTCTCCTTGAATATAATATTATTTCTGACATCTTGACCAGTTCTTAATTCGAATCTATCCATAATTAATTCAAAATACTGATTTCTTAATTCTTCGGTATCATCAAGGGCAGTAGCTATTGGTACCAAGAAAAATCCAGTTTCCGAATCCTTAGGTGCCATACTCGAATCTGTAATAGATGGGAAATTTGCATAAAATAATGGATTAGTTGGCCATTTTGGATTATCGTATATTTCTGTAGCGTGCAGCTCAAAGTCTGTATCAAAAAAGAGGTTATGATGCTCTACATTCTTCAATTTAGTATCAAAACCGATATAAAATAGTAAGGAAGAGGGGGCAAATACTTTTTTGTCCCAATAAGCCTCTGAATATTGTCTGTATTTTAAGTCTAACAAGCTTTCTGAATGGTGATAGTCAGCACCGCTCAAGATTACATCTGCATTAAATATTTCTCCACCAGATGATACTCCTGTTGCTTTTCCGTTCGTTACTAATATTTTATCAATCGGTTTCGATGTATGTATAATAACTCCTAATTCAATAGCAAGATTTCGCATAGCCTTTATGACTTCATACATGCCCCCTTGAGGATGCCACGTGCCTAAACCGAAATCGGCAAAATTCATAAAACTGTAAAATGACGGAGTATTGCTGGGTTTTGCACCTAAAAACAATACAGGAAATTCTAAAGTAGAAATCAATTTTGGATTTTTAAAACGCTTTCGTACTTGTGAGCTAATAGTTTTAAAAAATTGGTCAACTTTTAAAATTGTTTCTTTTGTTACCAACTCTAAGGGAGAAAGACCAGGTCTTAAAACAATTTTATTGATAGCAATCTCGTAATTTATCTGTGCCTCTAGAATAAACTTTTTTAATTCTTTTGAACTACCAGGTTCAATTCTTTCGAATTCTAAACAAATTTTATCCATCGAATCACCTATAGTTATAATGTCGTTAGAAAAGAAAATTTTATATGCAGGACTTAATTTATCCAGTTGATAATAATCGGAAGTCTTCTTATTAAAATCAGCAAAAAATTTATCGAAGATATCTGGCATCCAATACCAGCTAGGTCCCATATCAAAGGTGAATCCGTTTTTAATAAATTGCGAAGCGCGCCCTCCTACAGAGTCGTTTTTTTCATAAATGGAAACGTTCCAGCCATCTTTTGCCAAGTAGCATGCTGCTGATAAAGATGCGAAACCCGAACCTATTACGATGCAATTTTTCTTCATTCTTTAACTCTCAATTAAAGGTTACTCACCAAATTATCTATAGAATTAAATGTTCTACAGTAATTAGGCTTTATTTTTTCGTCAATAAAATCGGTTTGTCTTCCTAATATCCAAAAATTTGGATTATTGTATTTTGATACCATTTCACTAAAATCTTCTAGGTACTTATTTATACGGTCTTTCTCAGGAAAAACTGTGAAGTACGATACAAAATAAATATCATCGAAATACTTTAAAACATCTTCTAGATTTTCCATTGGAATGGTAGGTCCGAGGTAAATACATTTATATCCTTTTAATATAATTTCATAATTAATATAAAGAAGACCTATATCATGTATCTCATTTTCTGGTAAAAACGCAACAAAAACCTTATCCTTTTTTGTTGGTTCTAGATGCTGTAGTTTTTCAGTATTTAGTAATATTTTTTGTTTGATTAAACTGCTGATGAAATGCTCATGTGCAGGACTAATAGTATCCGTCTGCCATAAGAGGCCCAATTCGTTTAACAACGGCACAAATGTTTCTTTAAATATCTCACGAAAAGAATTCTCCCCTAACAAGGCGTTATAGGTATTAAAAAACATAGTTTGGTCAAAATTTACCATCGCTAGTTTAAAAGCATTTATCGCCTGACTTTTATGACTATGTTTCGCTGCTATTTCACGAACTACATAAGGTATATCATGATCTGATATTTTTGCTATTTTGGAAATCTTATGGCCATTATTATACAACAGAGTAACATTTAGTAACTTCTGTAAGCTTGCAAGGCTATACGTTCTAATATTAGTATCTGTTCTTTCTGGCGATAATAAATTATACCTTTTTTCCCAAATTCGAATAGTATGTGCTTTAATACCAGATAGATTTTCTAAGTCTCTAATACTAAATTGTTTTTTTACATTGTTCATGTTTTCTGGAAAAGGATTAAACAAATCTACAATTAATTGATTTGGATAGTACTACAGGAAAGTTAAATTTATCAAAATAAAAAAGGCTAGATATATATCTAGCCTTTTGTGCCCACGACTAGATTCGAACTAGCACGTCCTTACGAACACTACCCCCTCAAGGTAGCATGTCTACCAATTTCACCACGTGGGCAATTGTTTTCTTATAGAAAGCGCAAATATAGAAACCTATCCTTCATTATAAAATATTTGATCGTAATAAATAAGAAACCTTTTATTCTATAGAAATATAGATTGTTGGTATTGGGTAGGGGTTACCCCTTTTATTTTTTTAAATTTTTTGTTGAAGTTCGAAATTGAATTGAAACCAGATAGATCAGAAATAAGATTAATGTTCAGTTCCTTTTTAGAACTGAGTAATTGACAAGCGTGTTCTAACCTAAGCTCAATCAAAAATTGAAAAAATGTCTTATTAGTCCGTTGTTTAAAAAAACGGCAAAAAGCATTCGGAGTCATGAAAGCCATTTTTGAGATTTCTTCTAATGCAATGTGTTTTTGAAAATTTTTAAAAACAAAATCAAATATTACCTGTAAGCGTTCCCCTTCATTAGACGTTAAGGTTTTGGAATAAATGAATTTACTTAATGGTTCTATGGTAACGTTGCCCAAGAGCTCTAGTAGTTGTAAAAAAGTGATAAAACGTTGCATTTTTTCTTGGGAGGCTAATTTTAAAATTGTTTTGGATATATTTTTTATGTTTGAAATTACTTTGAATCCAGAATTTGAATTAAGGAAAAATGATTGTAATTCTTTGAAGTATGGTAAGTTGAAAAAATTTTCTCCGAATGTGTGTTCTGTGAAAAATACGGTTGCCATATGCGCGTCGTATTCACCCGGTATACTTTTGAAAATATGTGGAAGATTACTGCCTATTACATAAATATCACCTTTTGAAAATTGATGTATACTATCCCCTACCAATAATTTACCTGTACCATTTATAATATAGCTGATCTGAATTTCTTCATGTTGGTGTAGGCGATTATAGAAGATAGGCTCCTTGTCAATTTGAACAATTAAATGCTCATCTACAGGTTTGGGTATTTTAAAAGGATACACTTTCATATGCATCTAATTTATCATTTAATATTATATAAAATATAATAACAGGGTAAAATAGTCTTATGTATGGTTAATATGAAGACATAGTATTTAGAGTGTTACTATTAATTTTGATTATCACTAAAATTTATAATATGAGTTTATCATGGAAAGGCGTTATGCCAGCAGTTACAACAAAGTTTACCAATAAGGATGAATTAGATTTAGATATGTTTTCAGTTAACATTAAGGCGCAATTAGACGCTGGTGTAAGCGGAATAATACTTGGCGGTACTTTAGGGGAGGCTAGTACACTTACCTATGATGAGAAAAAAGTTCTAATGAAGGAAACCGTAAAGCTTGTTAAGGGCGAGGTTCCTGTAATTATTAATATAGCTGAACAGACTACAAAAGGTGCTATTCACGCCGCAGCGGTTGCAGAAGAATGTGGTGCAGAAGGTTTAATGATGTTACCACCTATGCGTTATAAGGCAAATGATTATGAAACAGTAACTTACTTTAAAGAAACAGCCAAAAGTACAACCTTGCCAATTATGATTTATAATAACCCTATAGATTATGGTATTTTGGTGACTTTAGATATGTTCGATGAGCTAATGGAGTGTGACAATATACAAGCAGTTAAAGAATCTACAAGAGACATTTCTAACATAACGCGTATAAAATCAAGATTCGGCAGTCGTTTAAAAGTCTTAACGGGTGTAGATACTTTAGGATTAGAAAGTGTTTTGATGGGAGCTGATGGTTGGGTTGCTGGTCTTGTTTGTGCTTTTCCTGCAGAAACCTGTGCCATTTTTGAACTTGCAAAGGCCGGAAGAATTGAGGAAGCCTTAGAAATTTATAGATGGTTCTTACCATTATTAGAATTGGATATTAGTCCACAATTAGTGCAAAATATTAAAATGGCAGAAGTAGCAACCGGTATTGGAACTGAAAATGTACGTGCACCGAGATTACCTTTAATTGGTGCGGAAAGAGAAAGAGCAGCTACCGTTATTAAAGAAGGTATGGCTTCTAGACCAAAATTACCTAATTATAAGGGAATCAACTAAATGTTGGGTAGATAGTTATGATGTAATTTGGGTTTTCAATAAGAATGTAAAGTAAAGATAGAATCAGAATTTGTTACAGGTTCTTTCTTTACTTTTGAGTATCACTACTAAAAATAGAAAATGATAAGCGGAAAAAATACGATAGGGAACAAGTTATCAAATCAAGGAGATGTAACCTACAAAACGTTCAATCCTAAAACGAATAAAGAAACTGAATGGACTTTCTTTGAAGCAACTAAGTTTGAAATAAACGAAGCTGTAGAACTGGCTACTAAAGCTTATAAAGTTTACAAAGATGTTTCTGGTGATAAAAAGGCTCAGTTTTTAGAGACCATTGCGCTTGAAATTGAGGCTTTGGGAGATGAATTGATAGATACCTATTGTAAAGAATCGGGTTTGCCAGAAGGTAGAGCTCGTGGTGAGCGTGGCCGTACTATGGGGCAATTACGGGCATTTGCTGCGCTCTTGAAAGATGGCTCATGGGTAGAGGCTGTAATTGAAAAAGGACAACCAGACCGAGAGCCAATGCCTAAAGCAGATATTAGAAAAATGTTGTTTCCTTTGGGTCCGGTTGTAGTTTTTGGAGCCAGTAATTTTCCTTTGGCATTTTCAACAGCAGGTGGAGATACAGCAAGTGCTTTGGCTGCTGGTTGCCCTGTAATTGTTAAAAGTCACCCAATGCACTCAGGAACTGGAGAATTAGTTTCTTCGGCAATTATAAAAGCTGCCGAAAAAACGGGTATGCCAAATGGCGTATTTTCTAATTTAAATAGTAGTGGAATAGAAGTGGGGCAACAATTGGTAAAGCATCCAAAAATTAAGGCTGTTGGTTTTACAGGCAGTATAAATGGTGGCACGGCACTTTATAAATTGGCAAGTGAGCGTGATGAGCCCATACCGGTTTTTGCAGAAATGGGTAGTATCAACCCTGTTGTAGTTCTTCCTTCGGCTCTTGATATTGATGGAGATGCTTGGGCAACCAAATATGCTTCATCTATTAATTTAGGTGCAGGACAATTTTGTACGAACCCTGGTCTGGTTTTGGGTATACAAGGAAATAAATTAGATTCTTTTATCAACACCTTATCCGAAGAAATACTTAAGCTAGAACCTACTTGCATGTTGCATCCAAATATTTATACCAAATATAATGAGGGTAAAAAAGAATTATCAGGGCAAGATGGTGTTATAATAATGGCGGATTATGCAAAAGAAACTAGTGATAATGTAGCAAGGCCAACCATACTTAAAGTAAGTGGCGCTAGCTTTTTATTGAATACAAAACTTCACAAAGAGGTTTTTGGTCCTTTTTCGGTAGTAGTGAGTTGTGAAAATTCTGTACAGCTAGAAGAAATATTAAATCATTTAGAAGGTCAATTAACTGGAACTGTCTTAGGTTCTGAAAGTGATTTGAATACGTACGATAATGTTATTGATGCACTTCAAAGTAGAGTAGGCCGTATTTTATTTAATGGGGTACCTACCGGTGTAGAAGTTTGTTCTTCAATGGTTCATGGTGGTCCTTTTCCTGCATCTACAGATGCACGCTTTACCTCGGTGGGTACGTCGGCTATAAAAAGATGGGTACGCCCAGTTTCTTTTCAAGATTGGCCGAATAAATTTCTTCCTAAGGCATTACAAAATGCAAATCCTTTAGGGATTGTAAGATTGGAAGAAGGCAGATATACCAACTAAAATAGGAACTTATGAAAAGCTTGAGATTTAAATTTAAATATGGTTTTTCGATTTTAAATATATCGTTGATTCTATTTTCAATACATTCTCAAGCTCAAAAAAGTGAAACACCATTATCTGCGATAATTTCAGAAATTGAAGGGTACAGTTCTTTTGATAGAAAAGCATTCCCTTTAGGTGTACACAAAGAATCTCTAGAAAAACAGAATACTGATTTTGCACAAAGCAAGTTGGTGCAGTTAAAGAACTTGGATAAAACCGGACTCGGTGAAACTGACTTGATTTCCTATGAACTTTTAAGATTTCAATTGCAAAATCAAGTTGATGAGTATCAGTATAAAATGTATTTAAATCCGATACAAGCTGATCAAGGTTTTCATTTAAATCTTAATTATAGAATTACACCAATCTTAAGCTATGAAGATGCAAAACAGTATTTGAAAATGCTTGGTGCTATACCTGATTTTGTTGATGAACATATCGTTTTATTGAAAAAAGGATTGAAAGAAGGTGTTTCTCAACCTAAAATCATTTTTAAAGGTTATGAATCTACTTATGATACACATATTGTTAAGAATTATTCGCAAAGTAGTTTCTACGGATCTTTACAACAGCTACCTGAAGTAATTAGTAAAGCGCAACAAGATTCAATTACAGGTGCTGCCCAGAATATTATAATGGATAAGGTGGTACCATCATTCAAAAAAATTAAAGCTTTTTTTGAAACGGATTATATACCATCTACACGAAATACTATCGGAGTATCTGAAACCCCAAATGGTTTAGAATTCTATCAGAATAGAATTAATTATTACACGACTACAACCGAATATTCAGCAGATGATATTCACATTTTAGGACTTTCTGAAGTCGCTCGTATCAAGTCTGAAATGAATGCCATTATCGAAGAGGTGAATTTTGAAGGAAGCTTTTCAGAGTTTTTAACTTTTCTTAGAACTGACTCGCAATTTTATGCAAAAACAGGGGATGAGCTGTTGATGAATGCACGAGATATAGCAAAACGTATCGATGCCGAATTACCAAAATATTTTTCAACATTACCGCGTCGACCTTATGGTGTTATAAAAGTACCTGATGCCATCGCACCCAAATATACGGGTGGTAGATACTCGGGGCCTTCATCAGAAACACAACCAGGGTATTATTTAGTGAACACCTATAAATTAGAAAGCAGACCATTGTATACTTTACCTTCATTGACTGCACATGAAGCTGTACCAGGTCATCACTTACAAGGGAGTTTAAATAAGGAGTTGGGCGATAGTATTCCAAATTTTAGAAGAAACATGTACTTGTCTGCCTATGGTGAGGGTTGGGCGCTGTACACTGAGTTTTTAGGGAATGAGCTAGGCATTTACAGAACACCATATGAAAAGTTCGGTAAACTAACTTATGAAATGTGGCGTGCATGTAGATTGGTTGTAGATACAGGAATTCATGCAAAAGGATGGAGTAGGCAAGAAGTTGTCGATTATATGACAAAAAATACTGCATTATCGGTTCATGAGATAAACACTGAAACAGATCGTTATATCGCATGGCCAGGTCAAGCGATATCGTATAAGATAGGAGAGTTAAAAATTAGGGAACTTCGAAAAAAGGCAGAAGAAGTTTTGGCCGATAAATTTAGTATTCGTGATTTTCATGAAATTATATTAGAACAGGGTACCGTAACATTAACCATTTTAGAACGCAGGGTAAATGCTTATATTAATCGTACGAAATAATTTTTTTTATGGCCAGTAATACATTCGTTTGTATCGATGCCCATACGTGTGGCAATCCTGTTAGGGTAATAAAACATGGCGGTCCCGATTTGGTCGGTGCTACCATGAGCGAAAAGCGGCAACATTTTTTAAAAGAATTTGACTGGATTCGCAAAGGGTTGATGTTTGAACCACGTGGCCATGATATGATGAGCGGTAGTATTTTTTATCCTCCAAGTAACCCAAATAATGATTTCGGAATTTTGTTTATTGAAACCAGTGGTTGCCTACCCATGTGTGGTCATGGTACTATTGGCGCTATTACTATAGGGATTGAGGAAGGGCTGATTATTCCCAAAACACATGGTGAGGTTCGTATGGAAACCCCTGCAGGCTTGGTGAAAATCAGTTATCAGCAGACAGGTGCTAAAGTTGATTGGGTGAAATTAACCAACGTAAAATCGTTTTTAGCAGAAACTAATTTAACTATAGAATCATCAGATTTAGGAGAACTGACTTTTGATGTCTCTTATGGTGGTAATTTCTATGCTATTATAGATCCACAAGAAAATTTTTCTGGGATACAAGATTTCTCGGCTAGTAAACTAATTCAATTTAGTCAAGAGTTACGGGAAAATATAAATAAGAAATATCCTGATATATTTATCCATCCAGAAGATACTACAATCAGAAATGTCAGTCATATGTTATGGACCGGCAAAACGATTTCAAAATCTGCCACAGCTAGAAATGCCGTGTTTTATGGTGATAAAGCTATAGACCGTTCACCTTGTGGTACAGGTACTTCAGCACGTATGGCGCAATGGTTTGCAAAAGGTAAGTTAGCTATCGGAGAAGATTTTATATACGAGAGTATTATAGGTTCTCAATTCATTGGTCGTGTGGAAGAAGAAACTACTTTAGCAGGTAAACCGGCTATTATTCCTAGCATAAAAGGTTGGGCTAAAATTTATGGACATAACACCATAACCATAGATGATGATGACCCTTATGCTTATGGTTTTCAAGTAATTTAAGATTTTAAGATAAATGAAAAATTTTAGTGTTTTCTGTTTTACGATATTCATTTCAATAGGTAGTTGCTATGGGCAACAATCACAATCTGTAAATGAAACCATAATCTTAGAAAGGCTAACGGACCAATATGAGTTTTTATATCATTACTCTATTCCATTTTTAGATACTGATAATCCCATGCCGAGAACTATTGTTGATGGTAAGTTACACACCGTAGGTATTTATGATTGGACAAGCGGATTTCACCCTGGATCCATGTGGTATCTGTATGGTTTAACCAAAAATACAGAATGGAAGAATAGGGCTTTATACTATACCAAACTTTTAGATACTTTGCAATATTGGGAAGGTACCCATGATCTAGGTTTTATGATAGGTAATAGTTATGGCAATGCCTTAAAGTATATGAATAATGAGGGTTATGAAAAAGTGATGGTTCAAGCAGCCAAATCGCTTTCTTCGCGTTTTAAACCAAAGGCAGGAATCATACAATCTTGGGAATCTAATGATCGTTGGCAGTGCCCGGTAATTATTGATAATATGATGAACTTAGAAATGCTGTTCGAGGCTACTAAAATTTCTGGAGATTCAATATTTTATAAGATAGCTGTTACTCATGCCGATACTACGATGAACAATCATTATAGAAAAGACTTTAGTTCGTATCATGTTTTGGATTATGATATTGAAACTGGTGAAGTGCTTAAGCGAAATACAGCACAAGGTTATAAAGATGAATCTGCATGGGCTAGGGGGCAAGCTTGGGGTTTATACGGTTATATAGTAATGTACAGAGAAACAAGGGATTTGAAGTATTTAGATCATGCTAAAAATATTGCATCGTTTATAATGAATCATCCAAATTTACCAGAGGATAAAGTTCCTTATTGGGATTATGATGCTCCAGTTACCAAAACTACACCACGAGATGCTTCTGCGGCAGCAATTACCGCATCTGCTTTATACGAACTTAGTACTTTTGTAGATGCCGGTTTGAAAACAACATATGAAACAGAGGCGAATACAATTATTGGAACTTTAAGTAAGGAACCTTATTTGGCAGATGTAGGAACGAATGAAGGATTTTTATTAAAACATTCTACAGGTCATCTTCCTATGGATTCAGAAATAGACGTACCAATTAATTATGCTGATTATTATTTTTTGGAGGCTCTTTTACGCAAACGAAATATGATTAAATGAAAGTAGAATGACAAAAAACATTGTGATAATAGGAGGAGGAATAATTGGGTTAAGCTCTGCATATTTTTTGAGTAAAGAAGGGCATCAAGTAACGGTGATAGACAAGGGAGATATTACCTCTGGAGCTTCTTTTGTAAATGCAGGTTATATAACTCCTAGCCATATTATTCCTTTAGCATCTCCAGGTATGATAGCAAAGGGTATAAGAATGATGTTTAATTCTGCAAGTCCGTTTTATATGAAACCAAGACTTGATATAGATTTTTTAAAATGGTCGTGGTTTTTTCATAAATCATCTACTCTCGCTAAAGTTGAAAAAGCAATTCCCGTCATCAAAGAAATCAATCTTATCAGTAGAGAATTGTTTTCCGATATTAAAAACTCTGGTGATTTAGGTGATTTTCAGCTAGAACGAAAAGGTTTATTAATGTTATACAAAACAGAGGCAAGCTATTTACATGAAAAGCAAGTAGCAGAAAGAGTACATTTTGAAGGACTTGAAGTTTCTGAATTGAATAAATCTGAATTGCAAAAATTAGAACCTAATGTAAATATTGATGCTGAAGGTGCTATACATTATGAGTGTGACGGCCATACGACACCGACAGAGATTATGCCAAAGTTGTTGAATTATTTAAAGACACAAGGCGTAGTTATAAAAACTAATGAAGAAGTTCTCGATATTAAAACTGCTAGCGGGAATATTAAGAAAGTTAATACCGATAAAAACATATACCAACCCGATGAGGTAGTTTTAGCTGCTGGTTCTTGGAGTGGCGAGCTTTCTAAAAAGCTTAATTTAAAACTATCGCTACAAGGCGGTAAAGGATACCGTATTAATGTAGAGCGAAATACAGGTATATCGATACCTGCCATATTAATGGAAGCTAAAATGGCGGTGACACCTATGAATGGTTTTACACGTTTTGCCGGTACTATGGAGTTTTCAGGGAATAATAATATAGTTAGAAAAGAGCGTGTGTTGGCAATTGCTAAAGGGGCACATTCTTTTTATCCTGAATTAGAAATTAACTCCGTTGAAATAGAAAGCGCTAAAACAGGACTACGCCCAGTTTCCCCAGATGGCCTTCCTTATATAGGTAAATCTACAAGCATTAAAAATTTAACTATAGCTACTGGTCATGCGATGATGGGTTGGAGTCTTGGTCCCGCAACAGGTAAGTTGGTTTCTGAGTTAATAAATGATAAAAAAACCTCTATGGATATTGCTGCCTTTAGCCCAGAACGATTGTTTTAAAGGAATTGTAAAAATAATTCATCTGTATATAATTACCACTCACCGACAGTAAATTGCCATTCATCTACTGTAGCTAATATTATGATTACAATACTTTGACATTTGAAGTATCAAAATATATGCAATGGATATTTTATTAATAGAAGATGATTTAATCGAGGTAATGAAGTTGAAACGTACCGTTTCTAAACTAAAGTTAAAACATGCTATCATTGAGGCGAAAAATGGTGAAGAAGCCTTAAGTTATCTAAGATCTGGTGAGAAATTACCAGACATTATCCTTTTAGACTTAAATATGCCTAGAATGAATGGAATAGAATTTCTTTCTATTCTGAAGGAAGATGAGTTGTTGCAATATTTACCAACGGTCATTTTAACTACATCAGAAAATAGGGCCGATTTGCTTAAGTGTTACCAAGCAGGTATTGCAGGTTACGTTATTAAGCCATTAAAATATGAAGACTACGAGTACAAATTAAACGCTGTTTTAGAGTACTGGAGTGTTAATCAACTAGTGAAAGGTTAACAGAAAATGGCATTTCACAACAATTTTAGTTAATTACGTATTAATTTTCCTACGTTTGAAATGTATTAAATAATTTCAAATGAAGGGAATCGTATTTACGGAGTTTTTAGAAATGGTTGAGACTAAATTTGGTCTGGAAACTGTTGACAATATTATTGAAAAATCTAACTTACCATCAGAGGGCATCTATACATCAGTCGCTACCTATGAGTTTAATGAAATGGTTGCACTAATCACTCAGCTAAGTGAAGAGGTAGATTTACCGGCAGGAGATTTAATTTATACCTTCGGACTTTATTTGTTTTCTAGTTTAAGTAATGCCCATCCCGAAGTTATTCAGAATTATAGATCACCTATAGATTTATTATATTCTATCGAAGACCACATACACGTACACGTTAAAAAGTTATATCCAGAGGCAGAATTACCGACGTTTAAAATACTTGAAAAGACAGATACTTCTTTATCAATGATTTATTCCTCAACTAGAGGGTTATATCGATTAGCAGAAGGCTTAATTGAAAAATCTTTTGAACACTTTAATGGTAAAGCAGATATAACCTACGAACTTTTGAAAGAAGATGGTACGGAAGTAAAATTTGATATCGTACAAAATGGATAGTAAGGAAGTTATACTCCTGAAAAAGGCTCTGGAAAGACAAAAGAAAGCACGTAAGCAGGCGGAAAGAATTTTAGAAGATAAATCTAAAGAGCTTTATGATGTTACTCATCATTTAAGGGAGACAAATAGTAAACTTAAAAACCTATTAAGCGAAAAAACATCTGAGCTAGATGGGGTTTTTATAAATATTATAGACCCTTACGTGGTAATGGATCTACAATTCAATGTTATTAATATGAATAGATCGGCCCAAGAGTTTTTGGGTTTTAATCATACTTCCGAGGTGGTAAATCTTTCTCAATTCATACACCCAGATTATTTATTGTATACACAAGAATCGATGATGTCGATGATGGAAGTTGGTACACTTAAAAATTATAGGGCAAAAATCATTTTAAATGATGGTACAGAAAAGTTCGTGCAAATAAATGCTAGTCTTGTTTATAATAAAGATCGTAAACCAATAGCGGCACAGGGTATTATTAGAGATATAACACACGAATCGGAAGTAAAAAGGCTGGTTTCCGAGCAGAAAAAACAATTAGATATTATAGTTGAAAATTCTCCCTTAGGAATTGTTTTGGCTAAAAATGGAAGCATTATAAAGGCTAACAATACTTTTGTTGAAATGCTAGGTTACAAAGAGAATGAGCTAAAAAATATTTCTTTAAAAGCAATTTCAGAACCTGATAATGATATCGGCGAGTATGACCTAATCGATAAGATGCATGCTGGGGATTTAGACAAGTTTACTACGATATTAAAGTTTGCTAAAAAAGATGGTTCTAAGTTCATGGCTAAAACTATGATGACCGCTATCTCAGATAATGAGATTAAAACAGCTTACCAGGTTGCTATAATTGAAGATATATCAAAAGAACTTGAAGCTGAAAAAAAGTTGAAAGCTTCAGAGAATAGACTATCGGCATTAATATCAAATTTACAGATAGGTGTGCTTCTAGAAGATGAGGATGGTAAGATTGCCTTAACCAACCAAATGTTCTGTAACATATTCAATATTAAGGCTACACCGAAAGAACTAATTGGTGAAGATTGTGAAGACTCTGAAGAACAAAATAAAATTTATTTCAAGAATCCTGAGAAGTTTGTAAAAAGAATAGAAGAAATTCTTGCTAAAAGAGAAATAGTGTTATCTGATGAACTTGAAATGATCGATGGCAGAATTTTAGAAAGAGATTTTATACCTATCGATAACGATGGTACCTATAAAGGTCATCTATGGGCCTATCATGACGTGACCATAAGTAAGAATTATCGAAAGAATTTAGAAACACAACGAGAAAAGTATAGTAGTATTATTGCTAATATGAACCTCGGTTTAGTTGAAGTGGATAATTGTGATATTATTCAAATGGTAAACCAGAGTTTTTGTGAAATGAGTGGTTACGAAAGTGATGAGCTAATAGGTAAAATTGCCTCAGAGATAGTCAAGTTTAAAGGGACTAACATCATTCAAAAGAAGAATAAAAATCGCTTAAAAGGAAAATCAGATTCTTATGAAGTTGAAATTACAGATAAGAATAATAAAATTAAACATTGGCTAATTAGTGGTGCCCCAAGATATAATGATTCGGGATCTATAATTGGATCTATAGGTATTCACTTAGATATTACTGATCAAAAACAACTAGAATTTCAAAAAGAGAAATTGCTTAAAGATTTAGAGAACAGTAATCAAGGACTTCAAGAATATGCACATATTGTTTCTCATGATCTTAAATCCCCTTTAAGAAGTATTAGTGCACTTGCCACATGGTTAAGTGAAGATTATAAAGATGTTTTAGATGAAGGAGGAAGGCAGAATTTGGAGCTTATGCAAGAAAAAGTGGCATCAATGGATAAGTTGATTCATGGGATCTTGGAATACTCCACAGCCAATAGTTCTGAACTTGATGATTCTAAAGTAGATTTAAATAGTGTTATTTCTGATATTGGAGAAACAATTTATATTCCAGAGCATGTAAAGTTGATGGTTCCTGAAAAGCTTCCAACTATTGTTGCAGATAGAATTAAGATGCACCAAGTTTTTCAAAATATAATAGGTAATGCTGTAGTACATATCGAAAGAGAAGTAGGGACAGTAGAGGTGCTTTTTAAAGATATAGGTAACCAATGGCAATTTACCATTCGCGATAATGGTGTAGGTATACCCGAAGAGTACCATAAAAAAATATTCGACATATTTCAATCTATTGGTAATAATGAAAGGTCTACTGGTATTGGACTTTCAATAGTTAAAAAAATTGTTGACCGCTACAATGGTAGAGTTTGGATAGATAGTGTGGTAGGGGAAGGGACTCAATTCCATTTTACAATTAATAAGAATGAAATTTGAAAAAATAACGAATGAAAATAGTTCAGGCAATTAAAAAACCGGATGAATCTTTTGCATTTAATGAGAAGGGAATACTACTGAAAGAACCTTTGGTTTTAGTAATCGCTTTATGTTAGAAAGTGAGGATATATATGCTGAGGTTAAGAATTTATTTCCTGACGGACATATAGTTTTTGGAACTACTTCAGGTGAAATTATTGATGATACAGTTTTAGATGGCACCATTGTTTTGACCGCTATTGAATTTGAGAAAAGTACAGTTCTAGTAAAACGAAGAAACGTTAATGATTATAAAAATGACGATCAAAGATTAGGAGAAAGCTTAATGGCAGAATTTACTCAAGAAAATTTAATGCATTTATTTATTATTTCTGAAGGTAGTTCGGTTAATGGTAGTGCACTAATTAATGGATTGGAAAAAATAAAAAAAACAAGCATAGGTTTATCGGGTGGTCTTTGCGGCGATGATGATCTTTTTGAAAAAACCTTAACCTCTTATAATGAGAACCCTAAGGAAGGTGAGATTGTTGCTATTGGTTTTTATGGCGAAACGCTAGAAATAACCAGTTCTAATTATGGAGGGTGGACGCCATTCGGCCCTGAAAGAATTATAACCAAATCTATAGGTAATATATTATATGAACTTGATGGCAAACCAGCCTTAGATCTTTATAAAACGTACTTGGGTGAAAAAGCCAACGAATTGCCGAAATCTGCATTACTTTACCCGATAAGTGTTCGAACAACAGAAGATTCAGAACCTTTGGTACGTTCGATACTTAATATTGATAATGATGAAAATACAATGATTTTAGCTGGTGATGTGCCAGAAGGGTCGAAGGTTCAATCAATGATGTCGTCGGTAGACGATATTGTAAATGGTGCTTTTCATGCAGCAGAGCTGGCAAAGAAAGGAAGAGAGAAAGATCAGGAACTGGCATTATTAATAAGTTGTATTGGCCGTAAACTTGTAATGGATCAGAGAACTGAAGAAGAGATAGAAGAAGTTAAATCGGTAATAGGAGATAATACTTTTATTAGTGGCTTTTATTCTTACGGCGAAATGGCACCATTTAGTGGTCAAGATCAATGTAAATTACACAATCAGACAATGACCTTAACTTTATTTAGTGAATAATGCATTCCTTATTAAAAAGACAACTTAGAAAGTACCTTTCAGATGACCTCGAATCAAGTCCAGAAATGGCAAGGTTTTTAGAGGCTATAGGAAAATCGTATGAAAATTATGATGATAAGTTGTCGATGTTACATAGAGCTTCGACTATAAGTTCAGACGAATTATATGAAGCGAATAAGAAATTACAAAATGAAGCTCTTCAACAGAAAAGCATTTTAACTTCTTTAGAAAATGCAATACGTAGTTTAACGGAGAACTTAAATGAAGAGGAATTATTTGGTCAAAATATAAAAAATGAGTTTAATGCTGAGCACCTAGCTACTTATATTGGCAATTTAGCATTTCAGGTTTCTGAGATGACCGCAGAAAAAGATAAACTATTAAAAAACTTAGAACTTCAAAATCAATCTTTGAACAATTATGCTCAAATGGTTTCACATGATTTAAAATCTCCGATACGAAATATTAATGCATTGATGAGTTGGATCATGGATGATGAAAAAGAGAAATTTTCTGATACCAGTAAAGAGAATTGCTTTTTGGTATCTCAGAATCTTACTAAAATGGATAAATTGATTAACGGCATATTAAACCATGCAACTATGGGGGAAACTAAAGAACATAGGGTGTCGTTTAATGTTGGTGATGTTTTAAGGGAAATTGAGAAAACTATTTATGTACCTGAAAATATTACATTTGAATATGCTAATAATTTGCCTCAAATATTTTTTGAAAGAGCACGGTTAGAGCAGTTATTCATGAATTTGTTTACTAACGCAGTTACCGCCACTGAAGGGGTAGAAAAAGGATTTGTCAGAATTGGTTATGAACCAGATGAAGTGTATTGGAAATTTAGCGTAACCGATAATGGTAAGGGCATAGCACCTAAGCATCAAAAAGGCTTATTTCAAATGTTCAAAAAGCTTGAAACCACAAACAATGCGACAGGTATAGGACTTGCAATTGTTAAGAAAATTGCTGTTCTTTATGAAGGTGATGTTTGGTTAGAGTCAACGGAAAATGAAGGAACTACTTTTTATATTACTTTAAAAAAGAATTCATGATAGAGCAACCGAATCTTAACTACGTCGATGAACTTGCAGGTGATGATATTGAATTTAGAAATCAATTTATCAATATTATCAAAGATGAATTTCCTTTAGAAAAGGAAGAATATCACGGGCATGTATCTAATAATAGAGTAAAATCTACCGTTGAAATTGTTCATAAGCTAAAACATAAATTCAATATTTTAGGTATGGAGAATTCATATAAACTAGCTGTTATATATGAAATGGAATTATTAGAGGGTAAGAATGGTAGTGAATCGAAGTTTAACGAAGTTTTGGAAACCATTGAAGCATATATTAAAACAATTTAAATGAACTGTATTATAATCGATGATGAGGCTACGGCAAGAGCAATTGTAAGACAATTGTGTTCGAAAATACCGGGACTAGATGTCATTGAAGAATTTGATAATGCTATTTCGGCAATTAAGTTTTTAAACCAACAGAATATCGATGTGATATTTTTAGATATTCATATGCCAGGTTTTAGTGGTGTTGACTTTGTACAGACATTGAAAGATCCGCCTAACATTGTTTTAACTACTTCAGATACCAATTTTGCTATAGCCGCTTATGAATATGAATGTATTGTAGATTATCTGGTGAAACCTATTACTCAAGAGCGATTTGAAAAAAGTATTAAAAAGATTTCGAGTTTAAATACGCAGCAGCCAAAAGGTAATACAGAGCCTAAACCAGATTCAATTGAAGGTGAAGATCTATATATCAACATCGACAGAAGATTGATTAAACTTAAACTCGATGAAATTTTGGTTATTGAAGCCAAAGGTGATTATATAGATGTTAAAACTGAAAAGGAGGAATACAAAGTACATACAACCTTGAAGAAAATTAAGGAAAAGTTACCTGAAAAATTATTCTTACAGATACACCGATCATATATCATCAACTTTACAAAGATTATTGATATTGAAGATAATAGTGTGTTAATTGCTAAAAATGTGGTGCCGATAAGCCGCTCTAACAGACCCGAATTAATGAGACGTCTGAATCTGCTTTAAAATAGAATAATAGTTATAAACGAAGCATTACCAGTTTTCGTGATATATTTTTTCGAATATTTCCGACAATTGAACCTTGTTTACTGGTTTAACGACATACCCGGTAAGTTCCTCAAAATCTGATGCTCTTTTAATATCACTTTCACGCATCGAAGAGCTTACCATATAGATATTGACATGGTTTGCAATTTCATTTTTCAGCTTTTTAAATTCTGCTAAAAATCCCCAACCGTCTAAAAAAGGCATATTAATATCAAGGAATATAACTTCAGGTAGTTTTATGTTTTCTTCGGTACATTTGGTAATATATTGAACTGCCCGTTCGCCATCAGTAAAACTATTTACCTTTAAATCTTTAGATAATAGTTGGATGGTCTTTTCCATTAGATATAAATAAAGTTCGTCGTCATCGACTAATAAAATGTTTGGTTTTTCTATCATTTTTCAAAAATTAGTTTAAAAGTTGTACCTGAATCCACTTTACTATCAATTGTTATTGTTGCGTTGAGAGCTTCTAATTGCGACTTTACTAAAAAAAGACCCATACCTTTACCTGAGATGTTTCTATGAAATCTTTTATAAAGCTTAAATACATTGTCACCGTGTTTATCGAGATTTAAACCTATACCATTATCTCTTACATATAATACCTTATGGTTCTTTTCGAAAGCAGTTTCAAATTGAATATGAGAGGTGATATTATCTCTTCGGTATTTGATTGCATTTGAAATGAAATTGTGAATAATACTTTGCAAATAGAATTTAGAATAGAATAAATGATCCCAAGCTTTTAAATTTAGCAGAACTTCAAAGCTACGATCATTAAGTAATATTTCAGTAAATTCATTTTTAACTTCAAATATTAAATCCTTAATTTTTATTTCAGTAATTTTTATTTCTTTATTATCTAGTATAGATACATATTCATTAATGTCTTTTGTGAGATTCATTATGCTCTGTGAAACTTGCTCTAGTTTTGGAAGAAGCTCATTCAAAATTTTAGGATTTTTTTCTTTTCCAATCATTTCTACGATAACAGACATACTTGTTACAGGAGCTCTAAGATTGTGAGAAATTAAATAATTAAAATTACTTAATTGCTTGTTTCGAATCTCCAAGCTATTATTCATTTCGGTAACAATCACATTATTTTCTTCTAGTTGATTTTTACTTTTAATCAGTAACAAATTCTTACTTTCTAGTTCTTTGTAAAATTGTTCTTTTTCTACTCTCTTTTTTTGAAATAAATAGCAAAATGCAGATAAGCCAATGATTGTTATAATATTAAAAGTAATAAGACTATCAATCAAACCCTGTAAGCTTGCTTTAATGAAACTTGGTGGTATTTCCATCACCAATACCCAATTCGAAGGCGAAATAAGTTCTAAAGATTTTTTTGAATTTGAATCAAACGACAAACTTGTTCCATTTAAAATTATCGGTTGTATCCTCCATATATAATCATCATAAACTAGGGTGCTATCTGTCTTAATTTCCGTAATTTTTGAAATTAAAGTATTATTTATCAAAGTGTCATTAGTGCTTGACTCGTAAGGCAAATCTTCTGTATGTTTTGAAGAACTGATAATTTGTTGCTTCTCGTCTAAAAGGTATAATTCCGTATCCGCAATTTTTGATTTATATTGGTCAAGAACCCGTTTCATTTTGAAATTAATGACTACTAGCCCTATTTTAGTTTGGTTGGTATCGTATATAGGAGCAACAGCCCGAATTACGGGTTTATTCGGTTTTTCTATATTTCCATTTTCTCTATTGAGACTTATTTGAGACAGATATAACTGATTTCTATTTAATTCTAGACCTGCTTGAACATAAAGTTGATTTTTTTTGTTTTGTAGATTGCCAATTACTACAGAATCGGTTCCTTGTCTTACTGCCCTAAAAAATTCTTGACCTTTTAAATCTATAAATCGAAACTGGTCATAATCTGTTATTTCTTTAATAACCTCAATATAACGATCCATGAATGCAGTATGTTCTCCTGTTGGATTAAAATCAACAGGAAACTCTAATGAGGACCAGTAATGTGTGTCTTGAAGTAATGCATAACATTGGTAACCGTGGCACAAGCCCGTAATCAGCATTAAACGAATCATT
>TARA_R110001583_G_scaffold59932_3_pt1 | contig 50295 bp, 54 predicted proteins | sample TARA_R110001583 | Tara Oceans TARA_R110001583 (sample SAMEA4398432) | marine metagenome | biome: Polar Biome; feature: [MES] marine water layer (ENVO:01000295) within the mesopelagic zone...; material: water (ENVO:00002006), including particulate matter (ENVO:01000060) such as...... | reverse complement strand
CTAGCTTAACTCTGAAACTGCATCTTGAGGTAGAACGGGTATATATCGATATTTATTAATAAGAAGTGTTTCCTATTAATACAAAAAGCGCTATTTTATATTACTGCTATTTTATACTGTCGCTATCATAAGAGAAAACTCATGAGATCTACCCTTTTAGCCATCTTTTTACTTTTATTTCATTTTTCCAGTTTTGGCGCAGTAATCCTACAATATCATCATGTTAGTAGCGCTACTCCTAAAAGTACCAGTATCACACCCGAACAATTTGCGGTACACCTGAAATATTTACAAGAAAATAGTTTCAATGTAGTCCCTTTATCGCAATTAATTGACAAGATAAAGAATCAACAACCATTAAAAAATAAAACCGTTGCAATTACCTTTGATGATGCTTATATCGATGTATTAACCTATGCTAAACCGCTACTCGATAAATATAATTATCCCTACACTATTTTCGTTAATCCTAGCATTATCAACCGTAATGAAAGTAAAAAAAATTCACATTACCTTTCATGGGCTCAATTAAAAGCCTTAGGCGATGAAGGCGTAATTATTGCCAATCATGGCTTTGAACATGATTCATTAACACGTATTACAGATAATTTATCTCAACAACAATGGCTTGAAAAACAAACAAAATCACTATTAAAAGCCGAGAGCATTATTAAAGAAGAAACTGGACAGAGTTGGCTTTACTTTGCCTACCCTTACGGTGAATACAGCCCTGAAATACAACATTGGGTTAAAGAAAATAACTTTATTGGTTTCTCTCAACAATCGGGTGCAGTCGGTTTATATACCGACTTAACCAGCGTACCTCGTTTTCCAGCTTCGATGCCTTATGACAAAATTGCAGGATTACGAGACAAACTCAATTCATTGCCATTTAATATAAAATTACAAGGTGAACAAGCCAGCACCATTTTTGAATTTAAACAAACTAAAAGCATCACCTTCGATATAGAAACTGATGATTTTTATAAATCCGGATTACATTGTTATATATCAGGTTTGGGTAAACAGAAAATTGCTTGGCAAGGAGACCGTAGATTCACTATTAATTTCAGCGGTGACTTACCTGTAGGCCGCGTTCGTTGTAACTGTACAGCCGCTAGCATTAGTAAACCGGGACGTTATTATTGGTATTCAAAACCATGGTTTATTTTGAAAGAAGGCGGTGAATGGTATCACTTATAATACCAAGTGAAATAATAGCTCTCAGTAACTAGCCTTAATACAATGCGACTATTTTCTGATAGTCGCTCAACAGTTTATCACTATCAATACTCGGCACTTGCCCTACCACTTGTTCAGGTTTGAAAATAGCCGCTATTTTACCCGCAGGATTAATCAATACCAAAGAAGCACTATGATCTACCGAGTAATTATCTTCTTCGCCACTTATCGCGTACATAAGTCCCATATTACGTGCAAATGGAAATAACACCTCATGCCCCGCTCGTAGTGCTATAAATTCACGGTTAAAATAAGCAATATACTGCGCCAGTTTTTCTTGGCTATCATGCTGAGGATCAACACTTACGAGTAACACTTGGCTATTGTGAGCAATAGCTTTCAAATCATCATAAATAAAATTTAAGTTTTGTAAGGTTGTCGGACAAATATCTGGGCAAGAGGTGTAACCAAAAAATACCAGTGACCATTTATCGTTAAGCTGCTCTTTAGTAAAAGCTTGTCCCCGATGATCAATTAATTCAAAAGGTTTGATAACTCTCGACTCTTGATAATATAAAGCATGCTCCGGCGACGGTAACTTAGTGACCGTTTTAAAACTGACAACACCGATAACCATAGCGGCTATCGCTATAAGACCCAAAAAATATTTATTCATATATAGCCACGTTGTCTCAAGATACAGAATTCAGCTGGAATGAAAATGCCTTTAGACAAGGCATTAATTAAGAATATAGGGTATCTATCAACCTATAGGTAATAAATAATGATCTAATAATAGAATCACAAACAATAACATCAGATGAACGATTGAAAACTTAAAGGTATCCATCGCAGTATTTTCATCTGCATGAAATTTAAGTTTCCACGCATAAGCAAAAAACATTAAATTTAAGGTGACTGCGCCAATCAAGTACAACCAATTACTCATGCCAACTAAATAAGGTAATAAACCCACTACAAACAACAATACCGTATAAAGCAATATTTGTGTTTTAGTAAAGCTAACACCATGAGTTACCGGCAACATTGGAATATTTACCTTAGCGTATTCATCTTTACGATGAATAGCTAGTGCCCAAAAATGGGGTGGCGTCCACGTAAAAATCAATAAAACAAGTAATAAAGCATTAGGGTCTACTTGGTTAGTCATTGCCGTCCAACCAAGTAAAGGAGGAATTGCGCCTGCCAAACCACCGATAGTAATATTTTGTGGTGTCGCTCGCTTCAAATATAAAGTATAAACAAAACTGTAGCCCACCAAGCCAGCTAACGTTAAATAAGCGGTCAATGGGTTAACCAACACCATAAGTAATGCAAAACCTAACAAGGCAAGACTGCAAGCAAATATAATGGCATTATTGGTGCTGACCCTACCTTCAGGTAAAGGCCTATTATGCGTTCGTCCCATAACCGCATCAATTTTTTCATCAACAATGTGATTAATTGCCGCCGCTGCTGATGACACCAAACCAATACCTAACATAGCCGGGATAAACAATTGCCAAGGCAAGCCTCCCGGTACCGATAGACTCATACCAACCACAGCAGTAAGTACTAATAGTGCGACCACCTTAGGTTTAGTGAGATCATAATAGGCACGCCATTTAGGCATAATTACAGGAGCTACTTTTGTTACACTCATCATTTCAACAGACATAAGTTTTCCCTATATTTTTCGACGTAATCGGTAAGTTAATGCAATTAGTGACAGCATTAAACAAGCGGCAACTAAGTTATGCCCTACGGCAACGGATAACGGTAATGAAAACCAAATATTACTCACCCCTAAACTTAACTGAATAATTAACGCGACACCCACAACAACAGCAGACGTTTTAAATGTTGATGTTTGTGCTTTAAAGTAGATCATCAACAATAGCCAAGTTAAGTATATTGTAATGACAATAGCGCCAAATCGATGTACCACATGAATAGTGACTCGCTCATCATGAGATAAATGCCCAAATTCGTAGCTTTCTCGCTCTGGGGGTATCAAATCAAACGAGTTCTCAAAATTCATTTGATCTTGCCATCCTGATTGGCAAATGGGCAATTCAACGCAACTTAACGCGGCATAATTAGACGAGGTCCAACCGCCTAATGCTATTTGCCCAGTTAAAAGAACAATACCCAATAAGGCGAATCGACCATATTTTTTTATTGAAAAATCACTGCGGTTTATTCGGTGTGGCTTTAAACGTAAATACAGTAAAAACAACAAGCACAAGGTAGAAAAACCGCCCAATAAATGTGCCATAACCACTATTGGCATAAGCTTCATGGTGACTGTCCACATACCTAGCGCAGCCTGAAAAATAACAATCACAAGAATGAGCAGCGGTAAACGCAAAGGTGTACCTTGAGCCCGATTTTTAACCGAAAGCAAAGCAATCGCGAGAATTAACAAACCAAGCGCACCAGCAAAATAGCGATGGATCATTTCATTCCACGCTTTACCTGTCTCAACCGCACGTTGGGGATAAGCTTGTTCAGCTACAGCAATTTGCTCTGCTGTTTCAGGTACGTCAAGTAAGCCATAACAGGTAGGCCAATCTGGACAGCCTAATCCCGCATGAGTTAATCGCGTATAGGCGCCTAAAGTTACCACTACCAAGGCCAATAACACACTGACAAAAACTAATTTTTTTATAACATGATTATGTTGTGTATAAAGCCGTTCATCCACGAGCTAACCCACCTTAGAATATTTAAGCAGCTTTTTCATATCAGCCAATATTTTTTTACCCAGTTGTGGTAACTGCTCAATGTTTTTAGGCAATTGGTGACTTAAAAAAACATTACCTAGCGGGTCCACAATGAATATTTGCGATTTAGCGATTTGCTGCTTTGCCTGTTCAGACATCGCAAGTAACTGCCATTTACTTTCTGAAATTTTTTGACGTTGTTCAGTAGATAGTTCATTTTGGTACAGTGCTACAGGAAAAACTCTTGGCATATCTTTACCTAGAGCAACATAGGTATTGTGTACCGTTTCAAATGTTTTCTGACAATTAGTAGCACACTGCTCAGGTAGACTGTACATAATCAGCCAGTGTTGCTCAAAATCAGTTGTCTTTAAACCTAATTGCTCTAAGGTTAATTCATTCGTTAATAACGTCCCTTTATTAGTCACTCCCATGTCTAACCATTGCTGCTCTAAGGCAAATTTAGCCAAAATAATAGGTAAAGCAAAAGCCGCTAAAACTAGCAATAAACTACGACGACTTTTCTTTGGATTACTTTTATTTGAGTTATTGTTATTTTCAGTTAGCTCTGTGGTGTTCATACGACTTAAGCCTCTTTTTTCAACGATGAATTATTATTTTGATTATTGTCATTTGTTTTTTTAGCAAAAAATTTAGCCCAAACCATTAATATGAACCAAGCAATCGCTAAACTAAACCATTGAAATGCATAAGCCCGATGTTTTTCTGGTGGCATAACAATGGGCTGCCAATTTTTTTCAAATCCAATTTTTTCACCTACATCTAAATAAATAACAAAGGGCAATAGCTGGCGATTGATTAATGTTGAAAATTTATCTAACTCTACTTGTTGAATTCTCAACGGCCATTGTACATCGCTAAAAACTTGTTCTTGTAATTGAATACCCACTTCGATTAAACGCACATTGCCATGAATCAAGTGCTTACCCAGTAATGATTTTACATTAGGTAACTCTTGTCTATTAATAGAGCCTTGCACCCAACCAAGATTGACTAATACTGCCTGTTGTTCAGCTATTAACACTTGATAGGCACGGTAACCTAAGCGACCTTTATTCACTTGATTGTCTAGTAGAAAAACGGATTTTTCATCAAACACCCCTTCAATTGCTACAGGCATGTCATTAATGTTTTCATTCACCGCCAGTAAGTTTACTTGTTGCAACGACAGAGGATTTTGTGACTTAAGCTGCTCAATTCGCGCTAAGCGCTGCTCTTTTTCTAACGCTCGACTATTTTGCCAAAAACCAAGCTTTACTAATGCCGAAAAAACTAGCACAGTAAGGGTTAACCAAAGAACATTCATTTTGTTACGACTTGACACCTAAAGAGTACTTCCTTACTGCGTGTTAATAATTACCTAACTATAGAGTTAACTTTATAAAATTATGGACGGTTATTTTGCTAATTAAAATTGTTATTGTCGCTATGCTCGCTTTTATGATTTACAACTTATTTCGCTCACTAATGGTAATGAATAAAAATGATCCTAATAAACCGCCTATGAGCAAATATATAGGTCGACGGTTAATGCTATCTGTCGCCATTATTGTATTACTACTTATTGGCTTATTAACCGGATTAATCATCCCTAACCCACGCCCTCATTAATTTTTATTATTTCTTTATAAAAGCACCTGTAACTTTCTATTGCGCTATTGTTATTGATTATCCTTTATCAGATGATGACGAAGGTAATTCGCTTTAGCTCAAGGAAGAGGCACGGAGTTGACGTTAGTCAATGAGTACCTTTGACACTGAAATTAAGCGAATTAACCAGTCCAACTCCCTAAAGTATGTAGACGAATACGAAGAGTATGACCCACACTACGTCGACAAAATGCCAATACCAGCTAGCCGCTTGAAAAGCGAAGTGATTCTCAGGAGTGAAATGCCCTTTTAATATCCTAAAAAACATCACAATTAACATAATGCAACCCAACGTTACATGCATACCATGAAAACCTGTCAGCATATAAAAGGTATTGCCATAAATACCACTGGTTAAGTACAACTGCATTTCATCAGAGTAGCCATGAGAATATTCCAGTACTTGTAAACATAAGAAAACCACACCCAAAATAATAGTTAATCCTAACCAAGCTTTTAGTTGTGCTCGTTTATTTTGTTCCAACGCAACATGAGCAAAATGAGCAGTTATCGATGAAGTTAATAATAAAACGGTATTGATTAGTGGTAATCCGTACCAACCCATTCCGGTAGTTTCTGTACCTCCAGGGGTTTTCAATAACGGCCAACTGGCGGTAAACTCAGGCCATAAAACAGCCCCCGTTTCAAAATTATTACCTGCACCACCTAACCAAGGTACGGCGAATGTACGCACATATAACAGCGCACCAAAAAACGCAGCAAAAAACATCACTTCTGAAAAAATAAACCAGCTCATTCCTTGTCTGAATGAATTATCCATTTGGTGGCTATATTTTCCGGTCATTGATTCATTAATAACATTACTAAACCAACCAAACAGCATATAGATAACTAACGCAATCCCCCCTAATAGTAAGTAACCACCATAGCCATTAACTTCGTTCTTAAAGTCGGTAACATAATTAGCCGCACCAAAAGCAATCATAAATAATGCCACTGCGCCAACTATTGGCCAGTGACTTTGTGATGGTACATAATAACTTTCATATTCTTTTGTAGTCATTTTTGTTCCCTTTCTCTTATCTTAAATAAGAGCCTTTATATTTACGCTTCTATGAGTCCACTTTTTCACTAATGTCGTATAACGTATAAGACAAGGTTAGCGTTTTGATTTCAATCGGCAAATCAATATCAACATAAAACTGTAAGCCCATTTCTACTTCTTCACCCGCTTTTAATGGTTGTTGCGTAAAACAAAAACACTCGATTTTTTGAAAATAACCTGCCGCCAATCCTGGAGAAACAGAAGGTACAGCTTGCCCAACAATATCGCGTTTCGATTTATTTTTAGCGTAAAAGTTAACAAACTTTACTTCACCTGGATGAACCGACATTTCATTAATTACTGGCTCAAATTGCCAAGGTATTCCTTTAGCCATTCGAGTAATAAATTGCACTTTAACTGTGCGTGAAGTATCAATACCTTCATCTTCATATGCCACACCAACTTCATTGGTTTTGCCATTCAAACCGGTAATATCACAAAACACATCGTATAAAGGCACGAGCGCAAACCCAAATCCAAACATTGCAAACACCACCAACACTAACTTTTTAATCACTTTACTGTTGTTTGGTTTATCCGGTTTTTGCTCTGCGCCTTCATTCATGTCTAGTCCTTTCCTTCATCAAGAACCGGTGGTGTGCTAAAAGTATGGTATGGCGCAGGGCTTGCCACTGTCCATTCCAAACCTTCTGCGCCATCCCATGGTTTAGCTGGCGCTTTTTTACCACCTCTAATGCATTTGATCACAACAGCTAAGAAAATTAACTGTGATAAACCAAAGGCAAAACCACCAATGCTGACCCACTTATTAAAATCAGCAAACTGTAATGCATAGTCTGGAATACGACGAGGCATACCCGCTAGCCCTAAGAAGTGCATAGGGAAGAATAATAAGTTTACCGAAATTAACGAACACCAAAAATGCCATTTAGCTAACGATTCGTTATACATGTGCCCAGTCCATTTAGGTAACCAAAAATAAGCACCTGCATAAATTGAGAATAACGAGCCTGTTACCAGTACATAATGAAAATGCGCAACAACAAAGTAAGTATCATGATATTGAAAATCTACCGGCGTCAATGCCAGCATCAAACCAGAGAAGCCACCAATAGTGAACAAAATAACAAAGGCGATAGAAAACAACATTGGCGTTTCAAAGGTCAAAGAACCACGCCACATAGTCGCAACCCAGTTAAAGACCTTAACCCCTGTTGGCACTGCAATTAACATGGTGCAATACATAAAGAACAGTTCACCAAATAACGGCATCCCTGTTGTAAACATATGATGCGCCCAAACAATAAATGACAATAACGCAATAGATGATGTTGCATAAACCATTGAGCTATAACCAAATAGTTTCTTACGCGAAAAAGCCGGAATGATAGTTGAAACAATACCAAAAGCAGGCAAAATCATAATGTACACTTCAGGATGGCCAAAGAACCAGAAAATATGCTGGAACATCACTGGATCGCCACCGCCTGCGGCATCAAAGAAGCTGGTACCAAAATAGGTATCTGTTAACAGCATTGTTACCACACCCGCTAACACGGGCATTACGGCAATAAGTAAATAACCCGTGATAAAAAAGGTCCAAACAAATAGTGGCATTTTCATGTAGGTCATGCCGGGAGCACGTAAATTCATAATGGTAACAACTATATTAATTGCCCCCATAATTGACGATATACCCATGATATGAACAGCAAAGACAAAAAAGGCCGTACTACCATTTGAATAGGTGGTTGATAACGGAGCATAGAATGTCCAACCGAAGTTAGGCGCGCCACTTTCCATAAAAAATGAGCCAAGTAAAATAGCAAAAGCAAAAGGTAAAATCCAAAAGCTCCAGTTATTCATGCGAGGCAAAGCCATGTCTGGCGCACCGATCATCATGGGTAGCATCCAGTTAGCAAACCCCGTAAATGCCGGCATAATAGCGCCAAACACCATGATCAACCCATGTACTGTCGTTAACTGATTAAAAAAGTCTGGCTCAACAATTTGTAAACCGGGCTGGAATAACTCAGCACGAATCACCATGGCAAGTGCGCCACCCGTTAACAGCATAATGAATGAAAACCATAAATATAATGTACCAATATCTTTATGATTTGTAGTGTATAACCAACGTTTTATTCCCGTCATTTTATGGTCGTGATGATCATCATTATGCGCGTCATCAAGCGATTCATTTATTGTTTTTGTTGTCATTTTTTACTCCTCGCTTACCGCTTTAACATCTGAACTTTGAGCTAAATCACCCGTATCGTTACCCCAAGCATTTCGCTCATAAGTAACCACTGCGGCTATTTCTTTCAAACTAAGTTGCTTACCAAATGCAGGCATCATGCCTTTTCCGATTAACACTAAAGAAATATGTTCCGCAACAGGCCCTTGAATAGCAACTGCACTACCTTTAAGCGCCGGGAATGTAGGCGGTAAACCTAAGCCCGTCGGTTGATGACATGCTGCGCAATGCGCCATATAAGTAGTTTCACCTAGTTTCATTAATTCATCTTGAGTCATAGAAGACCCTAAAGAAGCTTTTTCTGCATCGGCTGCTTTTGCAGTTAATGCATGTTGTTCGTTTAACCAAGCCTCGTAATCTTCAGCTGATTTAACTTCAACAACAATCGGCATAAAACCATGATCTTTACCACAAAGCTCAGCACATTGACCTCGATAAGTTCCGGGCACATCAACATTAGTCCATGCTTCATTAATAAAACCTGGATTAGCATCTTGCTTAACGGCAAAGGCAGGAACCCACCATGAATGGATAACATCATCAGAGGTAATTAAAAAACGAACTTTTTTATTGGCGGGGATAACTAAGGGTTTATCTACCTCAAGTAAATAATTTCCCCCCTTGAAGGCACCATTACCATCAAAACTACCATTTTGATTTTCATACTGTTCTCGTGGTGTCGATAAAACTGAGTAGTACTCAATATTTTCATCAAAATATTTATAATGCCATTTCCACTGTGAACCGGTAACTTGAATAGTGACATCAGAATCGTCATTGTTTTCCATGTTGATCAAGGTGCTGGTTGCTGGAATAGCCATAGCGATAAGAATAACAATAGGAATTGCAGTCCAAAGTATCTCTACTTTAGTGCTTTCATGAAAGTCTGCAGCTTTAGCGCCTTTTGACTTTCGATGGAAAATCATAGACCAAAACATGGCTCCAAACACAACCACGCCAATAGCAGTACAAATATAGAGTGATAGCATATGTAAGTCATACACTTCCCGACTAACCGCTGTTACCCCTTTAGTCAGATTTAATTGTGTCTCTGCCCATGCTGAACTTGAAAATATAGACCCTAAAAACAGCCAAGCCCCCACCAACCAATTTTGGTTACCTCTACTCACTCAACCTCTCCCCTATCTATTAAAAATAGAAAACAGAAATGCAGTAATGTACGTCACAACTCATTAAACTGAATATCTGTTAATTTAGTTATTATTATTTTATTAAATTAACCAACGTGAAATGGCACACCTCAACTAGTAAGGTTAATATCAAGCTCATTAATGTCTTTTTTATTATTATATACTGTTGTTTTTCGTTCGATTTCAGCTCTACAATCACTCAAAAGTTGATCTAGGTCAAACAATTTTTTAACTGTGTATAAAAAATTACTAGTCATTTCAATAGAGTAACAACTCTAAGATAAGACGCAGGCTCTGGTAGTATAGGCTGGAGGTATTTTCATCATTCAGAAAATAAATATTTTGAAGTATTTAAATAATCTGCTAATAGTGCGTTTTTTACAGAGGAAAAAAGTAGATAAGAGGAATTGAGATAAAAATGGTCTGTGTATTAACTGAAAAATTTTCAAAAAAAAGCGAATACCACTTAGCGATATTCACTCAACTAAATCATAACGGTTGGTTGATAAACCGTCAATGGAAATTACATCCAGTTACCATTACGGATAACACCCACAGCAAGTCCTTCAACATTAAACTCTTGGCATGTTAAATCCACTATAATGGGCGAAAAATCTTCATTTTCAGCTTGTAGATAAACAACATTTCCTTCTCTTTTGAAACGCTTAACCGTGACCTCATTTTCAACACGAGCAACAATAACTTGTCCATTTTGTACATCATTAGTTTGATGTACCGCAAGTATATCGCCATCTAAAATGCCAATATTTTTCATACTTTCACCTTCCACACGCAATAAATAGTCAGCTGCGGGGTGAAATAAATTACCATCCATCTTATAGTGATCTTCAATATGTTCTTCTGCTAAAATTGGCTCACCTGCGGCAACGCGGCCAATTAAAGGTAAGCCTTCTCCCCCAAGAAACTGCTCAGCTACGCGAATACCACGAGAGGTGCCTGGTAGCATCTCTATGTAGCCCTTTTTAGCAAGTGCTTTTAAGTGCTCTTCTGCGGCATTAGCAGATTTAAAACCAAAAAACCCAGCAATTTCAGCACGTGTCGGTGGCATTCCTGTATCGTTAATGCTTTCTTTAATAAGATCAAAAATTTCTTTTTGTCGATTAGTTAACGGCTTTAGTTCTTGTATAGCAACCATGAAAAATTCCTGTATATATTGACAGTTATACTGGTAGTATATACAGCTCATCGATAAAATCAATGCCTAGTTTTGTTATAATTTACCCATTTTAATTTTAGTTTTTCTGATCACTTTGTTCATTAGCTTCAAAATTTTCTAGTGGCGACTTATAGACCAATACTTATGGATAAGTCCTTGCCATTCGTTAGTAATTAGCATTTAATAACAATACGTTAAATGAAGAGCAATATTCCTAAAAGGATTTTAAACTCGTTATTTTATAGTCATATTTTGCGTACAAAAACAAATAAATAAGAACTTAAAACAGTTTACTGTTTTTCGTTACTCAAACACTTTAGTAAGAATATAAAGTCTATCATTTAGGCTTTACAAGGCCTGAGGAATTAATGATGCCTACAAATAAGCACAAACGGAAAGCTTCCGCTCATTCTAAACCTACCCTAGGGAAAAATACCCAACCCACTGGATTGATAATTTCATACCCTAAAACGTTTGTTTCAGTTGGTTTATTTTTGATTGCGTTAGGTATATACCTTTTAGCGTTTGAATCTCAAGATAATGCAATGTTTGGCTTCGCTATGCTTTCTCTTATTGCCGGTGGGGTGACCACAATTTATGCTAAATTTGCTATACCTAAGAAAAAAGACAGACTGGGGTAGTATTTAGCAACAATATTACAACTTTACACTATACTATTAGCTGTATGCCCAGTTTTGTTTCACTTTAAAATTTTCACAAATGACTATCTGGCCTGAAACAGGCGAGATAGTCATTGTAAAGTTATGGAGAATTATATGATGGCTAAACCAGAGCGCGCTTCAGACACCCCATATGCAGTAGAGGTCGAAATCGGAAAAAATTATTTTTGGTGTGCCTGTGGAAAAAGTGATAAACAACCTTTTTGTGATGGATCTCATAAAGGGTCTGAATTTACCCCGGTGAAATATACCGCAGAAGATACTAAAAAAGTCTTTTTTTGTGGCTGTAAATTAACCCAAAATCAGCCACTGTGTGACGGCAGTCATAAATAAGAAAGTCACTAAAGCGAAAGTTACAGGGTAACTTTTTTGGATTTTTAGCGTTGTCAATCACTGCATCAAAAAAATGACTACAGCAATAAGCTTTGATCAATTTTATAATATTCATCTGTGGCATTAACCAGTGAATTTGCCGTTAATTTCGGTACGCCGTAAACGATAGTATTCACATTATATTCCGCTTTAACATGGCTCAGTAGCATATCAAAGTCGCCATCACCGGAAAGCAATACTATGGTGTCAATATCTGGCTTTGCCGCCGCCGTCATAATATCAATGGTAATACCTACATCCCAATCACCTTTGGCTGAGCCATCGCTGCGTTGGATAAAGGGTTTTAGTTTTACTTCAAAACCAATATGTTTTAGCGCTTTTTGAAATTTATGTTGTTGATCATCACTGCGTGCAATAGCATAAGCTGTCGCTTCTACTATATTGCCTTTAGCAAGCAATTCTTGCCACAATAATCGATAATTAAATTGACGTTGATAGGCATCTCTCGTGGTGTAATAAATATTTTGTACATCAACAAAAATGGCAATTTTCTTCAAAGCAGTTCCTTTTGTCTCATTTTGATTAGTTATATTTGGATTGGAATTGTTTTGTCTATAAAAACAACATTATTATTGCATTTACTATTGTCACTCACAAATGATGAAGTTAAAGTAGATAATATTATAATAACAAATCAAGAGTATAGGAACACAAAATGTCTTTTGAGGATGATTATCAAGTAACGTCTAAATTCAGTGAGCACACCCATGACTTCCTCTCTAGTCATTTAATTGCCCCGACACCGGTAAATTATTCAGTAATATATCTGTATATTAGCAATGAAAACGAACTATTATCAGCCGCTGTAGATAAAAAGCTGCAACAGGGAAAATTAATCACCGCGGACTTTATCGCTGATTTATTTAAACGTTACGTATCCTTTACTCAACAAATTGAAAATACGGTATTAGCTCCTTTTGAACAGACGTTAAGTAAAACGCTAGAACAAATCAATAAGCAAGTGAGTATTGAAGACAAAGCAGCAAACAACTTACAAAAATTAGATAAAATTTTAGCTGACTCCAAAAATAATACCTCTATGGACAATATTGTCAGCTATCTTTTCAACACGATCAATAACACAAAAGATCAACATGAAGCACTGTCTCAAAAGTTAACCACAACACAACAAGAGATTAATCAACTGAAAGACAAACTTGCTGCCTCAAGGCAAGAAGCCTTAGTTGACTCCTTGACAGGTTTGCTAAATCGTCGTGGCTGCGATGAAAAATTACAAAATTTAGATCACGCTGATACTCACTCCTCCTTGGCCATTGATATTGATCACTTTAAAAAGGTTAATGACACATTTGGCCACTTTATTGGTGACAAAGTTATCCAGCGTATCGCTAAAACAATTCAAAGCCACATAAGTGAGCAAGATATTGCTGTACGGTTTGGTGGAGAAGAGTTTGTGGTCATAATGGCTAATACGCCAATGGCAGAGGCAAAAAGAATTGCTGAAAAAATTCGTGTCTCGATTTCTAAAATGAAATTAAAACAAAGAGAGACAAATACTTATTTACCACCCATTTCTGTTTCTATTGGTATTGCTCAAAACGATAATATTTCAGAGTGGACTGCTTTATTTGAACAAGCAGACAGTGCGCTTTATCAAGCTAAAAATTCTGGACGCAACTGCTGTATTTGTGCCTAATAAAAAAGCGCCTTACTCATGGTTCACCTGCCGCCTTGAAACTCGCATCTTGAAGTCGTTTAGATATAAATGCTAAACTCTTCTTTTTTATCTTGCCAACAATTAATTTTAGCGATGATGATGTCTATATTGCGTTCTTTTTTTTATTTATTATTAAAACTTCCTTTACGTTTATTAGTTCGTAGTAAAATAGTGCAGGATGCGAAAACATCTGTTGAAACACAAATACGCCCTATTTTTTACGTAGTAAGCCATCAATCTGCCAGTGATTTATTAATACTTCAAGCGGCCTGCAAAAAACAAAAACTTCCTGATCCGCTAAGTAAAATCAAAATAAATGGTAAACTCTTTGATCGCACCTTATGCTTAGCAAAACCCAAATTAGTGTTTTCATGGTTTAAAACAAAACAAACTACCGCGCTTCATCAAGGCCTAGAAATTCTTAATCAGCATCATATTAATAAAGAACTTGATGCACAATTAATACCCGCAAACCTTATTTGGGGTAGAGTACCAACACAAGAAAAAAACAATGCCAATATTTCGTCATTACTAGCAGAGCAAGCTTCACCTACTTGGCTACGCAAAATTTTTATTGTCATTTTCTTGGGTCGAGATAGCTTAGTGCGATACAGCGAAGCAGTCTCGTTAAGAAATATGTCTGACAATCACGGTAACGATGAAGCAACAGCACATAAATTAGTTCGCGTTGCTCGTTTTCATTTTCACCGACAAAATATTGCCGCAAAAGGGCCCCGCCTTATTCATCGCCAACAAATGTTCACCGCTTTATTTGCTAACCCTTCCGTAATGCGCATCATCAAAGATGAAGCTAAAAGTAAAAACCTCAGCACTGAGCAAGTAAAAAAACAAGCACAAACCATGATGGAAGAGATAGCTGGCGATTACAGCGTTTCCTTAGTGCGCTTGGGTGAACGTATTTTACGTTGGCTTTGGGGGCGTTTGTATAGCGATATCAAAGTGAATAATTCTCAAGTCTTACGAAAACTAGCGCAAGACGGACACGAAATTATTTACGTACCGTGTCATCGAAGCCATATGGATTATTTATTGCTTTCCTATGTCATTTTGCAAGAAGGCTTAGTTATGCCACGTATTGCTGCCGGAATTAACTTGAATTTTTGGCCAGCTGGCCCACTATTTAGAAAAGGTGGCGCCTTTTTCATTCGCCGTAGTTTTGCTGGTAATCGTTTATATTCAACCATTTTCCGTGAGTACTTAGGCTTGTTATTTGAACGTGGCTATTCAGTAAAATATTATACCGAAGGGGGCCGCAGCCGAACGGGTCGCTTATTAAATCCTAAAACTGGCATGCTAGCCATGACCATTCAAAGTTTACTTCGTGGCATTGACCGACCACTAACGTTAGTACCCGTTTATATAGGTTACGAACATGTCATGGAAGTTGGCACCTATCACAAAGAACTTAGTGGTAGTGAAAAGAAAAAAGAATCTATATTTGGTGTACTTAAAGCGATTAAAAATCTACGCAATTATGGTAATGGTTATGTGAATTTTGGTGAGCCCATCAATATTAATGACTATTTAAACAAACAAGTACCCGATTGGAAAGCGGCGATTAATCCTATCAACCCACAAAAGCCTAAATGGTTGACCCCAACGGTTAACGATATGGCAAATCAATTAATGACCCGCATCAATCAATGTGCAGCGCTAAATGGCGTAGCATTAGTTGCGCTTATTTTACATGCCTGCGAAAACAAAGCCCTTGCTAAAGCTGATTTAGAAAAACAATTAGATTTCGCACTCGACATTCAGCGACAAGCGCCTTTTAGTGAACAACTAACCATACCGCAAGAAAGTGGCAGTGAATTATTAGCGCATGTTATTTCACTGAATAAAGTCACAATATCAACAGATAGCTTTGGAACTATCATCTCACTAGATGATTCTGCCAGCTTAGAAATGCGCTACTATCGGAACAATATTTTACACACCTACGGTCTAATCTCTTTGGTGTGTAAGTTATTAACTCATAATCGTAAAATAGCTCAAAAACAACTAACAGAGCAAACAGTGAGCTTACTTGCAACGTTAAAAGACGACCTGTTTTTATGGCAAACCCCTGAGAAAATACCTAAACAAGTTGAACAAGTATTGGCTTTTTTAGAGAAATCAGGTATTGCTAAGCACAGTGGAGCTGAGTTCTGGTCATTAACAGGTGACACCCAACAGCTTAGTTACATCCATCATATGGCTGAATGTATCGATGAAAGTTTACAAAGACTTGCTATCATAACCTCGTTAGCAACGCGCTTAGCTCCACTCACTAGACGAGATTTAGAACAAAAAGTTGTTGCTATAGCGAAGCGATTATCAGTGTTAAATAATATAACCGCCCCTGAGTTTATCGATAAGAAGGCGCAGGCAACCTTAATTAACACACTACGAGAGCAAGGTTATATCGAACTTAATGAAGAGGGTTTACTGATAACAACAGACACAATGAAACAGCTTAAAACCTCAGTAACCAATCTAGTTGCTATTGATGTATTACAAAGTATTGCTCGCTCGTAAATTTGATTCGTTGTGGTAACACATAAATGAGCTGACCTCTACTTTCTTAATGCAGCTAACTCAATAGTGACTTGCTCAACACCCTGTTTAGCAAGTCTTTTACTTAACTCCGCTTCTTTACTACTTAATAATGAAATCCCTTCTACTACCATATCGAAAGCCTTCCATTGACCCGTTTTTTTATTTAGTCGCATTTTAAAAACGACATTAATAGTCGGATTATTAACATTAATAATCTGCGTTTTAACCGCAACAATTTTTTTTCCGTTAACCGGTTTTTCTGGTTCAAATATCACTTGTTGATTATTATACTGCATTAGCGCATTGGCATAAGTTCTAGCTAAATTATGACGCATTGAGTCAACAAACTTCGCTCGCTGCTCTTTACTCGTTTTACGTAAATGCTTACCCAAAATACGATATGAGGCATATCGATAATCAATGGATGGCATCAATTCTTCGTCTACAATTATTTGCATCAATTGAGGGAATTTTTTGATTTCCTGCTGATTAGCAGCAATACGACTAAATAGTTTATTACCAATATTTTCTAATACACTATAAGGCGATGGCTGAGTTATTTTATTCTCAACAGCTGATGCCGGTAATGCTAATATGACTGACGCCAATAGCAACGAAATGGTTAATTTTACTAAATTTTGCATATTAATAGTTTCCTAATTATATAGATTATTCTTTCACAAACAATAAACCGACCGCTCGGTATATTCAATAAAACAAGAATAGCACCGACCGATCGGTTTGTAACTATTTTATTTATAAGTAAAAGGATTATCTAAGATCTATTAACGCTAAGCAGGAGATATGATTAAATAAAGTTATTTCTTTAATGCGCGGATATACAGGCAAAGTTCTGCAATAACCTGTTGAAATAACTCTTTATTGCGTGCAGTCTTACTCAAAGAGGTTGAGCCATGAAAAGTAGCCACAATAAAATAAGCGACTTGAGTAAATTTTAATTCTGAACGTAAGTCACCTTTAACACGCGTTAGTGCTGTTACGATTAATACGTTCAATTTTTCTTGCATGGATAGTATCCGTAAACGAAAGCCTTCATCAACATTGGCCATTTCTTCACAGAGGTTATTCAAAGGACAGCCACAAACCACTTCACTACAGTTCATTTGGTTACACATAGAAGTAAAAAATTGACATAACCCTTCAATGGGATCATCTTGGCTTAATGCTGGCTGCCATGTATCAAGAAACATAGGCACAAAACTTTCTTCAAAAACGGCATAGCCTAATTCAATCTTATTGGTAAAATGATAGTACAAAGCCCCTTTAGAAATTCCACAGCGATTAAGTATGGTTGATAAACTAGTCGCCTGAAAACCATGTTGATGTATTTCATCAGCGGCTACAGCAAGAATTTTTTGGCGGGTTTGTTCGGCGTCACTCATGATTACTACTCTTTGGCTTTATATTTACCTGTAAATGATAACCGACCAACCGGTATGTTGCAAGGTTGGTTATTTATAACCCTCTTTGCCATTCTTGTCGAATAGGAATGCTTCCCGATTGATCTAATGCCATTTGAACCGTATTCACTAGTTTTTCTTTATCTTTACCTAAAATCCCCTTCAAAACTAAATAATTTGAAGCATGGTCCGATCTGAAAACTGTTTTTTTCAAGTCGAGTTCTGATAATAATAATTTCATTTCATGAAATAACTCTAACTGATTTAATAGACGAAATGGTTGGTGTTTTCGCTCAGTAAAACCCTTAGCAAAACGTTCTTCGCCTAGCGGAAAACTAACCACTAAGGTAGATAAATAGTCAGGTTGAGCTTCATTCATTAATCGGGCTGAATTGATTGCATGTTGCTTTGATAATTCAGGTCCACCTAAGCCATTTAATATCATTACAGAACTTTTCATTCCCGCTTGTTTAATTTTATTTAAGGCCATTAATGAACTATTGTATGTTTCACCTTTTTCAATTATTTCAAGCACCTCGTCGTCGCCACTTTCACAACCCACGTACATTAGTTTTAAACCTAGCGCTTGTAGCTCAGATAGTTGATCAACGGTTTTATTCGTTAAATTTCTCGGTAAACAATAACTAGAAACTCGGGTGACTTGCGGCAAGTACTGCTTGATTAACAGTAATATTTCTTTTAACCGCTTAAATGGTAACGCCATTGCATCACCATCAGCAAGAAAAACTCGCCCCACAGGCAAAGCTGATTGTACTACCGAAATAATTTCTTGCTCAATCAAATCAATTTTTTTTGGCTTAAATTTTTTATTTTCAGCCGTATACATCTCACAAAAAGAACAACGATTCCATGAGCAACCACTGGTGACTTGTAATATTAAACTTTTCCATTCACTAGGCGGACGAAAAACCGGTTCTGTATACGTTAGAGGGTACATATTAAGCTCTTATTAATTTGGAAGTTGCTATATAAATTGATATTTTATTTTTGATTATAAAATTTTATAAGATAGTTATAAACAAACAATGGTATTGTAAGCTTACAAGAATTAATCATACCTAAATTATCGTTTAAAATTACTCCCACGGTTATTTCCTCGATATCCACTCTTATTATCTTTTAGATGGCTGCGACACAAAGTTAAGGGGCACAACATGGAAGAATTTGATATTAGAACATTGGTGTTGATTCTTTTGACGCTCAACATATTAGGTTTTTTAGCCTACATTTATGCCCGTTTTTCCATCCTGCGTATGTCGGGTATCGAGCTCTGGGCTGGAGGACACCTTACATTGGCCGTATGCTTTTTTTGTGTATTGGTTCATATCCAGTCGCCTCAACAACCACTTTTATTACTTATCATAATCTCTATTATGGCCACTCATATAATGTGGTGGAGTGCTTCAAGATCCTTCTTCAAGAAAGAAAGATTACACCCTCTGCTAATTATGTTGCCCGCTTTGATTGTTATCGTTTTCTCTATCTGTGCTCGAGCATCCGTAGCGTTGCAATTGATTGAAGACGGTGCGGTATTTCGTACTGGTTATATTATGTTGTTTCTATCTTGCGCGTTTTATCAGTTGGCAATTGCCAAAGAATTTATCAGTTTCCGTTCCCCACGACTAATTACTTCAGTTTCTGTGGGTTGCGCCTTTGCTCTGGTCGCAGCCCTTTCACTATTTAAAGCGATTACCGTACCAGAGAGCCTGCCACCACTCATTCTCAGCTCAACGACTTACAATATGGCAACCTTTGTTATAATTGCTTTCATTCAAGTTGTTTCAATGTTTGGATTAATGCTTATTTCAGCTGAGCGCATGCAATTTAGGTTACATGAATTAGCACAGCGTGACCCACTTACCGGGCTACTTAATCGTCGGGGCTTTAAGTTGCAATCAGAAGTCGCGATAAAACGCCGCAGAAAAGGTGATAATATCTGCGCAATCATGGCATTTGATTTAGATCATTTTAAGTTAGTTAATGACACCCATGGGCATGCTACCGGCGACGATGTCTTAATAGCGTTTGCTAATTGCCTAACAGAGAATACTAGAGCTACTGATATAATAGCCCGATTTGGTGGCGAAGAGTTTATCGTATTATGTATCGATGTTGACCAAGCGGATGCAAAAAAAACCGCAAAGCGAATTAGTGAATTTATGGCTGCACTCACGATACAATCAAAGAAGGAAAAAGATGTTTGTATTACGGTCAGTATTGGTCTGGCGATGATAGAAGAAGATTGCCCAGACCTTAACCTGTACCTAGATACCGCCGACACCGCCTTATACCATGCTAAAGCGAGAGGACGAAACAAAGTCGTAGTGGCAGAGCCATCAGCACAATTTAGTATCGTAATATAGCGGCTATAGTCAAATGGCCGCCATACCGAAAACACCTCAAAATGCGAATATCAACACGTCTTTGGGTCACAAAATGGCTTAACAATTATTCGGTCAGGTACCTCATAAAAGCTAAAATACTACTAAGTGGGAGTACTCTAGCAAGGTAATAAAAATATCAACTCGTTAAAAATCCCCTTATTTTGCACTACGGCCAAATAAACTCTAACTTTAGTCTGCTATTACTCTATAAAGCTTACCTATAACAGCGTAGGATCAACCTACTTTAGATAAAAAACTAGCTTTGCACTCAAGTGCATTAGGATAAAACCATTATGCAACCAACAGTAAAAGCATCACTGACTAACGCGTTACTTATTTCTATTTCTACACCTGAGTTTAAAGGTGATGAGGCCACAGAATCACTTGCAGAGCTGGCGCGTTTAGTAACCACATTAGGGTTTAAAGTGGTCGGTACCCAGTCGCAAAAGCAGAGTTCGACTAAAAAAGTGAATGTGCTAGGTTTAGGTAAACTGGCAGAAATAGCGCATCTAACCGGAAACCAAGGTGAAGTTGAAGGCTCAGAAGAAGATGATTACTTATCTGAAGAAATAACTAATGACGTGGAATTTAACGATATTCCATCAGAAAACCTCCCCTTTGCTTGCGCTGATGTAGTGGTATTTGATTGTGATTTAAGCCCATCTCAGCTACGTAATGTTGAGAATCAATTAGGTGTAGAGGTATTTGACCGTACGGGTATTATTATTGAAATATTTAGTCGCCATGCTCATACCAAAACAGCGAAATTACAGGTTGAAATTGCTCGCCTTAATTATGTCGCACCACGACTTCGTGAAACGTCATGTGGTGATAAAGAACGTCAAATGGGTAAAGGTGCTGGCGAAACGACGCTAGAGCTAAACCGCCGTGCAGTACGCGACCAATTAGCAGAGCTTAAGCGTGAATTGGTGAGTGTTCAAGATGTCATGATGGACCGACGCACACAACGTTCAGAACTTTTTTCGGTGGCTTTAATTGGTTACACCAATGCGGGTAAGTCATCGATGATGCGAGCTATTACCGGTAGTGATGTCGAAGGTGAAAATAAACTTTTCGCGACACTTGATACCACCGTACGTGCGTTATACCCCATTACTCAACCACGAATATTAGTGTCAGATACGGTAGGTTTTATTAAAAAATTACCGCACGATTTAGTCGCTTCATTCCATTCCACCTTGGCAGAAGCGCATGATGCCTCATTGTTATTATATGTGGTTGATGCCTCGGATGCTTCTTTTCGTTCGCAACTTGATGTGGTACACCAAGTATTGGAAGAAGTAGGTGTTGAAGACAGTCAAAAGTTACTTGTACTCAATAAGTCAGACCAACTGACTACTGAGCAACAGCAAGCGCTGATGGTAGAATTTCCAGATGCCATGATGACATCAACTCGTAATCCGGCTGATATCAGTAAATTGCATGAATATATCGTTGGTGTTGCCCAAGACGGAATGATTGAAGAAGAGGTTATCATTCCCTATACAGCTAAAGGCATCATTGGTGAAATTCGATCAAGCATGAGTGTCACTAAGGAAGACTATGAATATAGTCATATTAAGCTAACAGTACGGTCAAACGCGATTGATTTGGCAAGATTGAAAAAGCGTATGCTGAACTTATAAAGTGATATGTTTCGCCCGTAATATTTGACGCAAGTAATCTTAATATAGTTTTAGATTACTTGCATCGAAGTCTATTTTATTTATTTGATATCCATACTGTTTGATAAGGGTTTAACGTAATTTCCTGGGTCAATTCCGTTATTTTACTATTGGTTATAAGTTCAACCCAAGACTCTGTAATAATTAAATTCAGCTCACTTAACGGTAACTCAATCGGCCGATCAGATATATTACTGACACAAAAAATGCTTTGTTTCCTGTCTTTACTTTGTCGCCAAAACCCAAACAATTGTAAGCCTAAATGCAGCGTAAATTGTGTCGCATTAGGATGAAAAGCTGATTGTTCAATTCTTATATCCAATAAAGACTTTAAGGTGGCAAGTACTTTTCCATGGTGCAAGTTTTGATCTGCTAGCGCTTCGTCCAACGCATCTACATGCCAGCGACGGCGGTTAATTGAACGATTATGATGGGTGTTAGCTAACTTTTGATAGTCATTTTGTGTGCCCAACAGACTGTGAATATAAACGCCTGGTATCCCTTCCAAAGCAAACATAATGGCATGGGCACAAATAAAGCGTTCAAAATTCCATTGGTCTTTACCATCCACTGTACCTTGCATCGCATCATAAAGTGAAATGTTCATTTCATAGGCTTTTTGTTCACCTGTGTCTGATGTGCGCCATGATATTTTTCCACCAAAATTTTGTACTGTCTGTACTAGATTATCAATTTCAGTTTCACTTAACAAACCTTCTGCAGGGCGCAAGCCAATGCCATCATGGGATGCGATAAAGTTAAAATACATGGTACCGTCTTGCGGCGGCGGCATGCTCATTAACCACCGTTTTAAATATAAACAATTACCGGTCAGTAACGTGTTTAATAATAATGGCGGTAAGGAAAAATTATAAATACCATGGGCTTCATTGGCATTACCAAAATAAGTAAGGTTCTGCGTATTCGGAATATTGGTTTCGGTGATAATGATGGCGCTTTCTACTGCAGACTCAATAAGGGTTCTCAATAACCTGACAACTTCATGAGTTTGAGGTAAATTGATGCTATTGGTGCCGATAATTTTCCATAAAAAAGCGATGGCATCAAGGCGAAATATTTTTACGCCTGCATCAAGATATTGCTTGATGATTGAAGTAAATGCCTTTAAAACTTCAGGATTACGAAAATCAAAGTCAACTTGGTCGTGGCTAAAAGTACACCAAACAAACTTTTTCCCTTGGCCCGTCTCTACTTCTTTTAATAACGGTGAAGTACGCGGCCTAACCACCTCAGATAAGTCATCCTCAGGCAATGCGGTAAAGAAAAAGTCACTACCTTGCCCTTCGCCTTTAATAAAATTGTCGAACCAAGCACTACGGCTTGAACAATGGTTAATCACCAGGTCAGACATTAAATGATAATCTTTACTTATCGCCTCTATATCTTGCCATGTCCCAAGGGATTCATTAACTGATGAATAATCGATAACGGCAAAGCCATCGTCAGAGCTGTAAGGAAAAAAAGGTAAAATATGCACACTGTTAATGGTATTTGAAATTGTCGTGTCTAGAAACTTTTTTAAGGTTTTTAATGGCGGTTGATCTTCCTTAATAATGCTATCGCCATAGGTGATCAAAATAATATCTTTTTCTGACCAATGGTTAGTGAACGGCTTTGCTGTAATTTCTGTACTCGACAGCCCCATTATAGTTAACAGTGCTTGAGCAATGTCTTCATAAGATTGCTCAAGCTCGACATCTTGATAAATAGTGGCAAGCTGTTGGGTTAACTTATCTTTCAAATTAGGTTTTAACTGATTAATCTGCGTTGGCATAATTGGCCTTTACTTCAAAGATTGACTGAATTCTTCATTGTCTAATTCCACCGCTTCTTTTAACTGCGATAAAATATCAGGAATAGCACTAACAACTCGATTCCAAGAAGGAATAAAAGGTGTATCCATGGGTTGCTCTAAAAAGGTATTACCCGCGGTTATTATATTTTGGGCAAACATTTCTACTGCTTTTTCTTCGTTATGAATATCGAGTGTTAGCCCATTCATCATGGCATCATTTCGATAGGTCTCTACATAATCTAACGCGATGCGATAGTAAGTTGCTTTTAATGTTCTAAATTTTTCAGCAGTGAATGTTTCACCTTGTGTGGCGAGTTTGCGAATAAATGATTTACTGATATCAACCGACATTTTTGATAAACCTCCGTCATCATTATCTAACGATAAGTCTTGATGTTTATGATCATACGTTGCAGCAATATCAACTTGGCATATACGGTTAGATGAATAGTTACGGTACATTTCAGACAGCACACCAATCTCTAAACCCCAATCACTTGGTATACGAATATCACTTAATACATCTCGACGAAAAGAGAATTCACCTGCTAGTGGATATAAAAAACTGTCCATGTATTCAAGGTAGTCACAATGGCCAACCGTTTTTTTCAATGCTTTAATTAGCGGCGTTACCAATAGTCGTGATACACGGCCATTAATTTTTCCACCGGCAACACGCGCATAATAACCTTTAGAAAACTCGTAGTTAAACATAGGGTTAGCAACGGGGTAAAGTAGCCTGTCTAGTAATTCTCGTTCATAGGTCAAAATATCACAGTCATGTAAGGCAATGGACTCGGCTTTACCTGAAGCCAAAATATACCCCATGCAATACCAAACATTACGGCCTTTTCCCAGTTCTTTTGGCGCTAAACCCAGTGCTTGTAATTTAGCGTCTATTGCTTGCAGTCTAGGTCCATCATTCCACAACACCTGATGATGTTGAGGCAGCTCACCAAAAAATGATAGCGCATGTTTATATTGCTCAAGATCTGCTCGGTCTAAACCAATAACTATTTCAGATAAATACTCAACACCTTTAAGTTTATTAACAATATCGGGTAAAGCTTTACCTTCTAACTCTGAAAATAAAGAGGGTAAAATAAGTCCTAATGGGCGTTTTTTAGAAAATGTTAATAATTCAGCGGCCATGTCCTTAGGATCACGCTGTGCGAGATTATGTAACGTTGTTACCGTACCGTTTTGATAAAAATCAGCCATGGTTTACCTCTGAATTAATTGAATGTGAAAGTAGTTGCTTTTCTAAAAGAGCTTCTATCGCTTCAGTCCAACCCTCTGGACCATAGAGCTTGGTTTTAGTGGTTTTAAATTGACGATATAATGTTGGAAAATCATGAACTGGAGAGCGAATTTGTACCGCAATATCGGCCGCCTCTAACATCGAAACATCATTTTCTCCATCACCTAAGCCAATGGTCGTGATTGAGGGATTGTTAAAATTTTCTCGGTATTGCTCTGTTAACCAAATCAGCGCTTGGCCTTTATCACAGTGGCCGCCGACATGAATAAACCTTCCTCCTTGAACAACATTGGCACCTAAATCAATCAGATGATCTATAAACCTACTTTTAGTGGGTTCATCCCCCAACCATAAAATAGGTTCGCCGTACTGTCTTTGCTTTGCCCGTTTAGCTTCATCTGCGCTCAATCCCGTTATCCGAGATAATGTTGATGCTGAAATGGTTGAAAAACCTCGATAACATTTATTAAATTCATTGGTATGCTCAGACAATAACGTTAGCCAATATAACCTAGGTAAACAGAAAGATTTCACCCAATAATCGCCTACCGCTACCGTATCTCTAGGCTGTGTCTTTAACGTATGCATTGGAATATAAGTTGCGGCACCATTTTCTACAATAAATGGCGCATTTAACTGCAGGTCGCTGTTAATGACCTCTAATTCAGCAAATGTTTTGCTAGTATTTAATATCACTGGGATATTCGCACTTTTTAATTGCTGGAGAGTTTGTTTCGCTGCGGTTGATTGATAAGTGAAGTGATCAAGTAAAGTTCCATCTAAGTCACTAAATATAAGTATTTCCACTGTACTTATTCCTTTTCCATTAAGGGCGTATCTGTAATCTGACGAGATGAATCTAAGTAAAAAATTGCGTCGGCAGATTGTGAAATGGTGTTACAACTTTGCACGCTAAGCCGTTGGAAATATTGAGTGAAATTTAATATTTCCTCTGGGGTCATCATTTTTGAATTAGCTAAACCGATATTTCTGGCTTGTAACTTTTGCTCTTGTTCTAGTCGCCACTTATAAACACAATCAAACGAGGGTGCTTGCAGTGCTAACCAAAAATCCATCTTTTCATACAAAGGGACATAAGCACTTTTTAGCTGGTCATTGACATAATTTCGCCACACACCGTTTGCATCATACTGCAACTCAAGTTCATTAATCGGTGAAGTTAATTGCTCCACAGTTTGTGGATTAACGCCCCAACACCATCCTTCGAGTAATATAATATCTACCGGTTTTTCAATCGCAAGCCACTGTTCTTCAGGGAATGGATCATCGGTAGCTTTGTTGAATTTAGGAATAGAAAAGCCAGTTTTCTGCTCTTTTAATTGAGTAAGAACATGCTCAAGAGTGGCAACATCATGCGTACCTGGAACGCCTCTAGTCGCTAATAGTGGGTGAATATCATTGGCAAGTTGCTTTCGTTTTTCGCGTGTTAGATAAAAATCATCTAACGACATGACGACAACATTAAGTTGGTATGTTGTGATTAAGTATTCGGCAAGAAAATCTGTTAATGTCGATTTACCGCTGCCTTGACAACCATTGATACCAACAAAATAAGCGTTATTGCTTTTTTTAAATTGATTAAAAATTCGATCAGCGAGCGGTTTGTAATGTTTCTTTACCGTGAGTCTAAATTCTTCAGGTAAATTGTGTTGTTCAATAAAAGCTGAAAGCATAATATTCACTATAGATAAAGGCTAATTGTAATTATGGAATCAACTCTTATGCCATTTATCAAAAAATTTGAATTTAGTTTCTAATATTCTGTAAAATAAGGAATATATATACTTTTTAATGCGCAACCCTTTATTGTTACTCGATTAGAGATCTCTTTAAAATTCACCAATCAAGCCAGTTGCACCACATCGGTGCAACTAAAGAATAGATTCGAATTAGCTGTTACCGTATATTTTGGCTTGCAATAACTTTATTACAAGCCGCGATAGGATGAATAACTGCTTTGGTGATTTTACCCTGTTGGTGTTTAACCAGAGGTGGATTGATATAACCAGTAAACTTTCCTGATCCCCACTGGGTTAGTAAAGCGCCATCGGTAGTTAAATTGACAATTAATCCTGTCGATTTTTGAGATTTTATCTTCTTTTTATTACCGGAATTATTGTTAGTGTTAGCGGTAGGTAAATCAATGACAAAACTTTTCTCGCGAGTTGCAGCAACAAGGCAAATTCTATTTTCAATGGCGCGAGCTAATAAGCTATATTCAACCTCACACGGCTCTTGAATATCAAAAGGTACGAGTAACACGTGAATGTCGCTTGACGCAGCAACCTTGACTATTTCAGGTATATTAGCGTCATCTGCTGTTAGCATCGCCACGTTAATATTGCCTTGCTCTAAAGGCAACTCTATAATAATCACCTCATACCCTAGTGCAGTCCATTGATACCGTTGACAAAAATGCAGTTGTGGTTGTATTGCGAATAAGCCATGTTCGCTTATCAAGACCGCTTGATGCTTCCCTTCCATAACTAAACTGGTGCAAACGTATTGAAAAGGTCTCAACACTGCGCTTATTTGATGAATTAGCTGCTGACTTAAACAGGCTACCGTGTCTAAGTGTTCCGCGTTATTCAAGATACTTTTATCGGCTAGAAAAAACAACTCAGGTAATTGAATAATGTCACTGAGGTTGTTTTCAATGTAATAACAAACATCTTCGATGGCGGTCTCGTTAGACTTGTATGTTGCAAATATGGCGACATTAGCCGTTACAGGCACTTTACTATCCTGCATATTCTCCTGGATAACGTCATGAATATAAGCTCCTTCGTGCTGAGGTACTTGTTTCATAGGCAATGGTCGATTAATCGATGCGGCTAGATCGTAATAAAGCTCAGGGCGACGCTGTTTAATCATGTCTGTGCCATCAGGGCGGAGTTTGTTGTTCTGCCCTATTCCAACCTCAGCTAAGTCTATATCAGCAAAAATAAACCCTTCTTTATTGTTAGCTATTTTTGCTAGTACCTTGCCACTTGGAGAAACTATTTGGCTTTGACCTGCGCCTACAAGAATTTCTTGGGGGATCAAACTTTCCACTAATTTCTCTGGTAGTACTGCTTGGTTTTGTACTTTGGGGACGAGTGAACCCACTTTATTTGCCGACGCTAAAAATACTTTATTTTCGCTAGCTCGAGCAGGCCCATGTAAGTCACTTTGATCTAATGCAAAGGTATTCATAGAGTTGCACAGCAATTGCACACCATTTAAGGCTAACCCGCGCGATGCCTCAAAGGTCGTACACTCGTTACCAGTTAACAGTCCGATTTTTCCACAAGGCGTGGTTACTACCTTAGGTATTTTACTCGTGCTACTAAAAAAAACCTTTTCGTGTCCTACTAATGTTTGCTTATCCGCTTGGTGAATAAGCTCTCCACGTGGTGAAAATAAACAAGAGGTGACACTAATATTTGATTTAATCGTACCGCCTTGCTTATCATTCAAAAAGTCGCGACAAAGGTCTCGTCGTAACGTCACATTAATCACAATGTAACAGTCATGCTTTTGCGCTTGCTCTGCTATCGATTGTAAAAAAATGCCATTAGTGGATACGGCTTCGTTCCATGCTTGATTATGATCGATATACGAAGGCTGAGTATTACAAAGCTGTTCATTAAAAATTGGGGTATTACAAAACTGGGTATTACAGAACTCGGGAAGAACGATTAACGAGGGCTTGCAAACTGCCGCCTCATTTATCATACGCATACAGGTTGCTAGGTTTTCTTGAGTACTAGAGGAGGTGGCAAACTGTGAAACGGCTACTCGCATGATTTAATTTTTCCAGGTAACTAATGATTGTTACAATTTTATGAGGACTTAACATTGACTACAACCACTTTATTCACAACACTGATTAATCCCCACTCAAAAAGGTCACTCAATGAAAGTTTCTATAACAATATTATTAGCGCTTACGTTCAGTACTGGCTGTAACGCATACGATAGCCACCTGATGCAAACCAATGATCTGGATAAAAATATTTCAACGTCATTGCTTGCTGAGGGAATTTCCATACCTTGGGCCATGGTACAACTGCCTAGCAAAGAAATTCTTATCAGCGAACGTCAAGGAGAGTTACGGGTGATCAAAAATGGTAGTTTATTGTCTAAACGAATCACTGGACTCCCAAAAATTCATAATAATGGTCAAGGCGGGTTACTAGATCTTGCACTTCATCCTGACTTTTCAAAAAATAAGTGGATCTATTTTACTTACGCCAGTAAAGAAGGTGAAGGTTCAGATAACAGCTCAGGTAGTAACTCGGGTAGTAACACCGCATTAATGCGAGCCACTCTAAACATGTCAAACTTCTCATTAACCGATCAAAAATTATTATATAAAGCGCAACCTAATTCCAAGAAAGGACAACATTACGGTAGTCGCATTGTATTTGACGATAAAGGATTTGTTTTTTTCTCTATTGGCGATAGGGGTCAACGTGATATCAATCCTCAGGATATTAGCAAGGATGGTGGTAAAATATACCGATTACATGATAATGGCAAAATTCCTTTGGATAATCCTTTTTTAGCTAAAGATGGCGTTAAATCCGCTGTATTTTCTTATGGCCATCGTAATCCGCAAGGCATGAGTATTGATCCCCGCACCAACAACATTTGGTCGCACGAACATGGTCCTCGTGGTGGTGACGAAGTCAATTTGATTAAAAAAGGCGTCAATTATGGTTGGCCAGAGATCAGTTACGGTATCAATTACAATGGCACAACATTTACCGATAAAACCGAACAAAGCACAATGGCACAACCCGCACTTTATTGGACGCCGTCAATAGCGCCATCAGATATGATTTATGTTTCAAGTGATAAATATCCGTTACTGAAAGGAAAATTTTTAGTTGGTTCAATGAAGTTTGATCATCTGGTGTTATTAACTATCGAAGGTGAGCAAGTTGTTAGCCAAGAAAAAGTGTTTGAAGATATTGGTCGTGCTCGAAGTTTACTGCAAGGGAAAGACGGTTATATTTATGTTGGTATCGATGGGGTTGGTATAAAGAAGTTGATTCCAGAGTAATACAGTAATATCGTTGCCTCTTTTCTAATCAATAGAATTGAGGCAACGACAGTTTTTATTAAATCACAAGTCTCATTTAAACCTTAAGAGAATATCAAGTATTCAGGGAATAGTAGCACTAAGATCAATACGGCTATTTGTATAAGGATAAACGGTATAACCCCTTTATAAATAGTCGTGGTTTTAAACGATTTCGGTGCGACCCCTTTTAAATAGAACAAACTAAAACCAAAGGGTGGTGTTAAAAAGGAGGTTTGTAAGTTCATTGAAATTAAAATAGCAAACCAAACCAAATCAATATTAAGCGCAATAGCGACCGGTGTTAAAATAGGCACCACTAAGAAAGCAATCTCAATAAAATCAATAAAGAAACCTAAAATCAAAATAGCTAACATCGCTAGCGCGATAAAGGTCCATTTGTCTCCCGGTAATTCCATAAAGAATTCTTCAATTAAATGTTCACTGCCTGAGTAACTAAAAACCATAGCAAATGCAGTTGCCCCGATTAATACCGCAAACACCATAGAAGTGACTTTTACCGTTTCTTTTGATACTTCATGTATTTTACCGAATGAAAAAGTACCATAGATAATGGATAAAATAACCGCACCAACAGCGCCAATAGCAGACGATTCAGTTGGTGTAGCAATACCCGTAAAAATTGAACCAAGTACGGCAAGAATAAGTGTTAAGGGTGGCACAATATCTTTTAACGCTTGAACTAATAATTCACGTTTACTTTCATTTACTACCATAGGGGGACAAAATTCTGGTTTTATTTGCCCTAAAATCAATATATATAAGGTATAAGCAACTATCAGCATCATGCCGGGAACTATCGCTGCTCTAAATAAATCACCTACAGGTACTCCCATCACATCGCCTAAAATGATAAGAATAATAGAGGGAGGAATAATTTGCCCTAACGTACCAGAGGCACAAATAACCCCTGCAGCTGTTGGTTGGTGATAGTTATTTTTCAACATCACCGGCAAAGAAATAACACCCATAGCAACAACACTAGCGCCAACAACACCTGTAGAAGCCGCTAATAGAGCGCCAACAACAATCGTTGAAATAGCAACACCGCCGGGCATGCCACCAAAAAGCTTAGCCGCTGACTCTAATAAGCGCTCTGCTAAACCTGTTTTTTGCAGTACAACGCCCATGAAAATAAACATAGGTACAGCCATTAGAATAGTATTTTCCATAATACTCATAATGCGATATGGCATGAATTCAAAGAGATCAATACCTAAGGTTAACGCACCGACAATTAATGAGATACCCGCAAAAGTAAAGGCAACAGAATAACCTAAAAACAGACAAACTAGCGCAACAGCAAAAAGAATTATTCCGGTCATTATTGCTCCCCTTCTTTATTTGTTGTATCACTACTATCATTTTCAGTTAACGTTTGAATTTGGGTCAGTACCACATGAATAATGGCTAAAACAAGAAAAAATGAAGACACGGGAATAACTGAACGCACTATCCAACGGTGTGGTAAACCACCGGGGTCACCGCTACCCTCACCCATGGTATAAGCCCCTATTGTGTAATCAATACTGTAATAAAAAATTAACAATGTAATAGGTAAAGCAAAGAATATTGAACCAAAAATATTAATGAAAGCTTTTTTACGTTTGGTCATGGCATCATAAAAAATATCTACGCGTACATGTGCGTCTTCTTTTAAGGTATAAGCAATACCAAACATGAACATAGCAGCAAATAAGTGCCACTCAAGCTCTTGCATGCCAATACTCACATCATTGAAAAAGTAACGCATAATTACATCATAAAAAACATTGAGTATCATCAATATCATCAACAGACTGCAAAAATTACCCAGCATGTCGATAACTTTGCCAATTATTCTTAAACTAGTTTTCATTATTTTTCTCACAACATTTTGTCATTTAACTATATACCCGTTCCGCTTGAAGAGGCATGATTGAGCTGGAATTCATTTTGAGCATAAAAAAAGCAGCTACCACAACATCAATAGACTATGGCAACTGCTTTACGAGCAAGGTGAAACTACTTAGGATCAGTAGTATCTAAGTATGCGCGATCAGATAGATTAGTCCATGCACGAACTTTGGTTTGATAATCTGCAATTGATTTAAGGATTTCTGCTGTCATAGGATCTTTAGCGGCAAATTCTTTCAATAGAGCATCATTCGTTTCTTTCATTGCAGTCATTACTGACTGAGGGAAAGAGCGCATTTTAATGTTAGGATAATCTTTATTCAACGTTGCTAAGTTTTTACCACTTTCATGATAAGACTGAATATACATATCATAAGAAGCTGTTTTCATTGCTACGGTTAATATTTTTTGTAAATCTTTAGGTAGCTTGTTATAGGCTTTCTCATTCACCATGAACTGTAATTCAGCACCTGGCTCATGCCAACCTGTATAGTAATAAGGAGCAATTTTGTGAAAACCCATACGTAAATCTAATGATGGACCAACCCACTCAAGTGCATCAATAGTATTACGTTCTAGCGCAGTATAAAGCTCGCCCGCTGGAATGTTAGTAGGTTTAGCACCTAGTCTTGCTAATACTTCACCGGCAAAACCTGGAATGCGCATTTTCAAACCTTGAAGGTCTTCAACACTGTTGATTTCTTTTTTGAACCAACCACCCATTTGATTACCTGTATTACCACCTGGGAAGGATAAGATACCGTACTGATCATATACCTTCTTCATTAACTCCATGCCACCGCCATAATAGAACCATGCATACTGCTCTGGCGCTGTCATACCAAAAGGTACGGTAGTAAAGAATAAGGCGTTAAAGTTTTTACCTTTCCAATAATATGAAGCTGAATGCCCCATTTGATACTGCCCAGTTTTAACAAAATCAAAAATACCTAATGGTGATTTATGCTTGTTAGATGAATCAACACGGATCAGTAAACGACCATTCGACATTTCTTTAACCGTTTTGGCTAAATTTTTAGTCGCATCACCAAAAATAGGGAAGTTTGGCCCCCATGTTTCTGCCATCTTCCATCGATAGACTTTATCATCAGCCGCGCTGGCTAATCCTGATAACCCCGATAATCCTAGCGACAAGACAAGTGCTAGTTTAATAAAAACAGATTTTTTCATCTTCCTTCCTTATATATGAGCTTGTTATTTTTTGTATTATTGTTTTTTACTGCTTACTTATACTAAAGACTTTTACTAATTAAACCATACGTACTAACGCCCATATTTACTAGGTATTTATACCTAGCCAACCACAAAATACAACTTAACACTTTGATTTAAAATAATAAAATATATTTATTAAAATAAAAAGCTATGGGGATTTATTACGAAAATGACGATATTAAGTAATATAATCTGTAATTTTATCGAAATTATCTTCGTAAATTCACTGAAATCAATTCAATAGCCCTCCCTAGATAAAAAGTAGTGGTAGTGGTAAATGCAAAAATTTGTCATTATTCACCCGCTGATAAAATAATAATAATAGGAATAACGCCTTTATGAATCTTCCATTGAAACTTTTATATATTGCTGTATTTCAGGTGATTTTAACCTCTATAGTAGTATTTTTCTTTTTCAGTAGTGAATATAGGGAGTTATCTAGCCAGAGTTTACGCTCGGTTGAAAATTTTTTACTTGAGCAAAAAAAACGTGAACTAAAAAATTATACGGCGCTTGCTGTATCGTCGGTTGAACATATGTTTGCTGGCGAAGAAAACATTGACCAACAAGCTCGAAATAATGTGGTAAACCTACTAAATAACTTACTTTACAACGGAGATGATGGTTATTTCTTTGTTTATCGTAGCGATGGCGTCAATATAGCTCACCCCAAAGAACCCTTTAGGGTTGGTAAAAACTGGTGGGATTTAGAAAGTGATACCGGTGAAAAAATAGTACAAATTTTAATTAAAAATGCCCAAGATGGTGGTGGATTTCACCGTTATAAATGGTTTAAACCTTCTACCAACGCTAAAGTTGATAAAATGGGCTATTCGGTTTTTCTTGAACAATGGCAATGGATGCTAGGTACAGGCGTGTATTTAGACGATGTCTATCAACAAGTGGGTAAGCTGCAAGAAGAAATAGATCAGCACATTAATAGAACTCAACAAATTGTTTTAAGCGTCGCTTTGGGGTCTATTTTTATTCTCTTTGTTGTCGGTTTGACTTTTACTTTAAGGCAAAAGAAACATAATGATAGAAAAATTGATGAACTGGGACAAAGAGTTATTAGCTTACAAGAAGAAGAACGCCGCCATATTTCGCGAGAGTTACACGACGGTATAGTACAAATGTTAGTGTCGATAAAATACTCTATTGAGGCAACAGGCATATTTTTATCACAATTAAATCAAGAAAAGCCTAAATCACAACTGGCTGCTGAAAAAAACTTAAGTATCGCCATACAAGAAATTCGTCGCATATCGCATCACCTTCACCCAAGAATATTGGATGAGTTAGGCTTATCTGCTGCCATGGACGCTTTATCAAGTGAGTTTTCAGAATTAACGGGGATTAAAGTACAAGTCATTACACCAAAGCTAAAGAAACTGTTACCTGATAACATCAGCACCACCTTGTATCGCGTGGTACAAGAGTCGCTCACTAACATTCAAAAACACGCCAAAGCCAGTAATGTAATGATTGAATTAGTGATCAATCAAGCTTGGTTAACCTTAACAATATGCGATAATGGCAAAGGTTTTGATACCAGTGCAAATGTAGAAAACCAAACAAATATTGATGACTTTGGTATCGGCCTTAGAAACCTAGCTGAGCGTATCGAATATCACTCCGGTATTTTTAAGGTCACCTCTACAGCCAAAGGAACAAGGATTACCGCAAAAATCCCTAAAAGTTGCTTCGCCAACCACTTTAACCAAGCGATAAGTGAGAATAATAATAATGATTAAATCCCCGGAAAATCAACAAAAAACATCGGTATTACTGGTTGATGATCACCCTATGGTACAAGATGGTTTAAGCTCATGTTTATCCTATTATCCTGATATTGCGGTTATTGGCTCTGCTGAAGATGGTAAAGATGCACTCAATAAAGCACTCGTATTGAAACCTGACGTTATTTTAATGGATATCAGCATGCCAAACATGAATGGCATTGATGCGACAGAAATAATTACTGAACAATTAACCGACACTAAAGTACTTATATTTAGCATGCTTGACAGTGTTGAGTTCGTTAATAGTGCGATTCAAGCAGGTGCTGCGGGGTATATTCTAAAAGATACCACTTCAGAAGAAGTGTACTATGCAATTAAAGCGGTAGCTGCAGGGAGAACGCACTTTAGTAGTTCTATTGCTAAAGCATTAATAGAAAACCCAACAAAATTAGAACCAGGGAAATTAACCACCCGTGAGCAAGTGATATTGTCTTACATTGCTCAAGGCCACTCAAGTAAAGCCGTAGCGAAAATTTTGAGTATTAGCTTTCGAACGGTAGAAGCGCATCGTCGTAATATCAAAACAAAATTAAACATTGATACCTTTGCCGGTTTAGTACGCTATGCAGTTAATCAGGGATTGATTGAAAGTTAAATTAATGAATTACTTGCACTACAAATATTCAATAGATATACCGATAAATATAATCATGCCAACCCAATGGTTATGTAAAAAGGCTTGGAAGCATTTATCCCGATCTCTATTGCTAATCAACAATTGTTGATAACTAAATAGACCCGCACAAATCACTAAACTTAACTGATGTGGCCAACCAAAAGCTAGCATATCACCGACAGTAAATAACAAGCCCAACACCGTTAGCTGTAGAAAGCCGATAATCCTTTTATCATGCTTACCAAATAAAATAGCGGTAGATTTCACCCCTATTTTTAAATCATCTTTTCGATCAACCATGGCGTACATAGTATCGTAAGCGACGGTCCACAATAAGTTTGCCGCGAATAATAACCATGCAATGAGTGGAATTTCACCCCTGACTTCAGAAAATGCCATAATCATGCCCCAACTAAAAGCAGCCCCTAAGACGACTTGCGGAAACTGGGTATAGCGTTTCATAAACGGATAAGCTGCCGCTAATATAAAAGCAACGATAGATAAATAAATAGTTGGCCAGCTCAAGGTTAACACTAAACCTAAAGCACAACCGATTAGCACACCAAACAAATTAATGGCTTGTTCTTTAGTCATTAAGCCTGAAATTAACGGCCTATTTTTAGTGCGTTCAACTTTACCATCGACTTCTATATCAGCTATGTCATTTATGACACAGCCTGCGCTACGCATAATAAAAACGCCTAAACTAAAAACGACGAGTAAATGTAAACTAGGCCAACCATCACTAGCTATCCATAACGCCCAATATGTTGGCCATATCAATAAATAAGTGCCTATAGGCTTATCCATACGCGTGATTAATTTAATGGCTAACCATTTTTTTTGCAGCTTATTAAACATGATCAACTCTTGAATTAGTCATTGAACCTTCAATTTTTTGATAAGAAAATGCACCCGGCAGAAAAACTTCAGCAACCATTAAAGGTTTATTTTCTAGCATAAAAATAGAGCGCCGCCCCCATAGTGTATCCGTCATAGTTAGCTGTAAGTGACCCGCTAATTGCCCCACTGAACTAGATAAATCAAATGTTGCCACTTCAATAGTTTTTCTCTCAAGCGATGGATTATTAAATAATACCTGCCCAAGTGACTGCGTCCCTAAATTAGCTAAGGCTTGTTCAGTGCCGGTTAAGCTAGACATGGGTAATAAACTACGGGCAAAGACTTGTGGTTTATCATCACAATAAAGCAACACTTCACGCACCAGCACTTTCTCTCCAACAGGAATAGCGGCTACCGCTTCATGTGCTTGACAATATTCAATTTTTTGGCCTAACAACTCAACTCTAAATTGATGACAATGCGTCTTTAAGCGCGCGGTAAGTGAGTGGGGATCAAGTAACCAGGATTGTAAATGCTCAGGCAAAACACATGAATCTGAATTTTTCCAATGGCTTGGTAAGGTAACGGGGAAAAGTGACTGCAAGTTCATAACGTACTATCGAATATTAATTAGGTAAAAATCAGGGGGTATCCGCTCCAGCTGAATAATGCGTCTTCAAATGGAACGGATATATAATAACAGGCTTTAATAAAAAAAAGCAGCTTCGTACTAACTTGTCATAAAAATAATTAAAAAATTATTTAGGCAAAAGAAAAATCAGGTTATGATAAAGCCAACGGGTATATATTCGTTTTTCTGCTTTTATTCACCTATTATCATCCTCATTGTGTCAAGATTGGGGAACTCAGGATTAATGCCTAAGGCTCCGTTAAAAAATCGACGGAATAACGAGCTTTCCAGAGTAAGGCGAATAGTTATATTTTTCTTTTGATAACAAATAAGTTTCTAATGATCAAATATTTAATAGTTTTATCGTGTTTTCTTACTTCACTATCCATTAAGGCGAGTGATTATGCTTATTATGGCTTTGAGCCTGACATAGTGACAAATTATGTCGCCGCAAAGAAAAAAATGGGTTACGTACGTATTACGGTCGAATTAATGGTTGATAGTGATAACTTAGAAATAGTTGAGCATCACTCGCCATTACTACGTGACGCCATTATAGATATCATTGGCAGACAGGCTGAAGCTAAAATAAAATCCATTAAAGGCCGTTCTGAAATTCAATTACTCTGCGAAGAGCAGGTAAAAGAGTTGCTTACCAAAGAAACCGGCCAACCCTTGATCAAAAAATTATTATTCACCCAATGGTTAGATAATTAATCAAAGTCAAAACAACCCCATTACGATCGAATAACTAAGAGCCACGAGCAAACTTCACACTAAAAACGGCCAATAAACACCCTGAAATCAGACCGAGTAAATGTGCGGTATTTGCTACATTTACCGGCAATACATCAATAAAACCTAACAACAACCAAAACAATAAAAAACCAATAATAGGCTTAGACAAAGATAAGCCTTTTTCTGGTGCTAAATAGCCATACCACCAAATAAAACCGACCAAGGCATATACAACCCCTGATAAACCACCAAAGTTTGCTCCTGAAACAAAAAACTGCCCTAAATTTGAAAAAATTGCTGAAATCAATAATAAGTTAATCAGTGTGCCTTTACCTAACGTTTCTTCAATGCTGCCACCTAATTGCCACCACCACATGGTATTGAAAACAATATGTAACCACGAGAAATGAAAAAAAGCAGGACCGAGTAAACGCCAAGGTTCAGCAAGAAAAGCATCAAAAGAGAAACGAGGATAGAACTGCAACTGGCTAAATATTGACTGCGCCCAGCCAATATTACTACCAATAAAGACCAACCAACATAAGGCAAATACTAGCAGGGTTACGATACCTGCATGGGCCAAAAACTCTTCTTTAAAGTTAGCGAATAATGTTACCTCACTACTATTAAGTGTAACTGTTTCACCATGCTGCCAAGCCGCTTGTTGATATTTTTGCTCGTAAGGCGTTTTAATAAAAAGATCAAATTCAGCTTTAGCCTGAACAATTTTATCCTGCTGACAATAAACCATATGCGCTTGTTTTGTTTCGCTCACTACTCTAGCAACAATACCCAATGTAGCTAAATAATTAGCAAAAAGTAACGCTATATTATGCTGTTCAAGCTCTACTAATAGCTGTAAATCATCATGGTCAATCATTAGCGAGAAATATTATCTGGATAGTGTAATTGCCATTGAGTAAAGCCACCGTCAAGCGAATATACTTTGGTGAAATCTTGGCTAATCAAAAACTGTGCGGCTTGTTGACTAGAATGCCCATGGTAACAACAGACCACTACAGGGGCATCAGGATCTGTATCACGTAAAAAATCAGCTAAGCTTTCATTAGTTAGATGAAGCGCACCCGTAATACGACCACTCGCAAATGCGCCCCCATCACGAATATCTACCACCACATGCGTTTTATCGTTAAGCACTTGAGCTAACTCTTCAACTTGCATGTGCATAAAACTTTCTTCATTAGACGCGCTATTGTTAGACATCGTTAGTCTACTCCCAATTTAAAATTACTTTGCCTGATTGCCCCAAACCTATGACATCAAAACCTTGCTGAAAATCATCAATATTATATTGATGGGTGATAATAGGCGATATATCTAAACCTGATTGAATAAGGCTAGCCATTTCTTTGTCCAGAATATCTAGAATAGTAATTTTACCACCATTATTCATATTGTCTAACATACTCGTAAATACCCAAACACAACTTTATCAAAAAGTGATTTTTCGTACAATTATTCTTACTTATGCTTAAGTAATTGTTAAAATTTACTTACTGACATTCCAATCAATCCAGTAAGTAATATCATCAATTAACGACTTTTGACGGGCAATTAAATGGTAATCATATCGATCACCTTTAAATATTTGCATTTTAGACTTTGTTGAACCATTCCAAGAAAATAATTCTTGTGCAACTTTATAGCTATCGGCATGATGGGATGACGTAATAAAATAACTTGGTATATCAATTAAGTTTTTATAACGTTCTTTATCAGCATAGGTCATTTGCGGTGTGATCATAACAATGGCAGTCAATAAAACTCTATCGGCCAAAGCAACACCATAAGCAGCACTGCAACCACTTGCAACAATGGCAATGCCTTGGTTTGAGTCAATTTTACTTCGTAAAAATTGGTAAGCAGCTATCAAATCATCTTGCCAATAAGTGGTTAACAATGCCATTTCACTATGATAACCAACAATATCTATCGCATTATTTTTAATTACTTCTCGTGAATACTTTGCTGAAGTACTACCGCCATAACCTCGAAGATCAAGTGATAAGGTATGTAAACCTTGTTGAAAAAAGCTATTAGCCATTTTGCTATAGCGGCTACGGTCACTTTTACAATCATGTAAAACAATAACGCCACCCGACTTTTGTTCACCCGGATAATAGTCAGCCTCGAGTAAAAAGTCATCGTCGGCGCTTGCTTTAAATTTAACGTGTTGTGGGTTATTTATGGCAAGGGTTTCTTTTTCGTAACCGTAACCATAAACATTAACTGACAAGACAAGTATTAACACCGCCATTGATACACTCAAAAATGAGAGAAGATATTTTATCTTTTGCTGGTTAAGCATATACCGGCTCCACTTGAATATTAATAGGTATTTGATCAAAGTTAGGTATAATCTACCACAAACTCACTATAGAATAATTTATGTTTGCGCTACTAATTTACCGAATAATATTACTATTACTGCTACCTATTATATTATTAGCGTTATTGTTTCGCTCAACCAGTAATCCGCAATACCGCCAACGCCTGAGTGAGCGCTTAGGCTTTATTCCCAAACCATATATTAAAAATGGCATTATTGTCCATGCCGCTAGTGTAGGTGAAGTCATTGCGCTAACGCCTCTTATTGAACAACTATTGCAAACTTACCCTGAACTACCTATAACATTAACCACTTTTACTCCTACTGGCTCAGCACAGGTAAAAAAACAGTTTTCATCTCGAGTACAACATTGTTTTTTACCTTTGGATATCTTCCCGTGCACACAACTTTTTTTAACCAGATTACAACCTAAGCTTATGATTTTTATGGAAACAGAGCTATGGCCAAACCTAATTAATCAATGTGCTAACAAACAGGTAAAACTTTTATTAATTAATGGCCGATTATCTGCTAATTCAATGAAAAGCTATAAAAAAATCAGCTCATTGATTACACCAACACTTAATTACTTTGATAAAATATTGTGCCAAAGCCAAGATAATCTAACCAATTTTGTTCAGTTAGGCGCACACCCTAATCGCTGTGGAGTGTCTGGTAACCTTAAATTTGATATCAGCATTAATACTAATATTTTAGACAAAAAAGCTCAGTTAACTACCTTATTGCCTGAGCACAGGCAACTTTGGTTAGTCGCAAGTACTCACCAAGGAGATGAAAAGATTGCTTTAGCTGCCTTCAAACAAATTAAAGCCCTATTCCCAACACTACTTTTAGTACTGGTGCCTAGACATCCAGAGCGTTTTAATTCGGTGGAAAAACTTTGTTATAGTAATGATTTTACAGTGGTTAAACGCAGTGAAAATATCCCTGTAGCGTCACAAGACATCTGGTTACTTGATACTTTAGGCGAATTAATGGCCGCTTATTCCTTAGCCGATATAGTCACTATGGGTGGCAGTTTTAGCCATATTGGTGGACACAATCCGTTGGAGCCAGCCTTATTTAAAAAACCTATCGTGGTTGGTAGTGATATGAGTAATTTTACTGATGTTTTAAAGCAATTAAAGCAACTTCAAGGCATAGTGCAATTACCGTTAAATCAAACTAGTGTAGGACAATCATCTCAATTAGCCCAAATGATTATTGATTTACTACAAGACACACCCAAAGTCGAGTTTTTAGGCCTGCAAGCCCATCAAGTTGTGATAAATAACCAAGGCGCAAGTGATCGTACCTTGTCACAAATACAGGAACTGATGTCATGAATAACGACTCACCGATAAAAACCTGTCAACAAGATAAAAGCTACTGCCTTTATAATGGCCAAGAAATTAATCCGTTTACACCCGAAATGCTCGATGTCAGTTATTGGCAAAACGAAAAGGCGATTACTGGCTCGGCGCAAGGCCGTGGTACTACTTGGTTTGTCAAACATACTGACAAACCAAGTAAAGAAACAAAACACTGGGTATTACGCCATTATTATCGAGGCGGCTTAATCGGTAAAATAATCAATGATAGTTATTGGTTTACATCACAAAAAAACACCCGAGCAGCACGTGAATTTGCTTTACTCGATTATATGCAAGCATTGGCACTTCCTGCGCCAAAGCCCGTTGCGTGTCGCGTTATTCGCCATGGTTTATTTTATTGCGCTGATCTACTGAGTAGCCGTATTGAACATGCTCAAGATTTAGTTGCACTGTTATCAAAACAAACGTTATCAAACGCTTTGTGGAAAAAAATAGGCATAACAATTAAGCGCTTTCACGATAATAATATTTATCACCACGATTTAAACGCTCATAATATTTTGATAGATAACAGTGATAATGTTTTTTTAATCGATTTTGATCAAGGAGAAGTCAGAAAAAATAACCAAGCAAGTTGGCAACAAGCCAATATGGCGAGATTACAACGCTCTTTTTTAAAAGAGCAAAATAAACTGCCTACCTTTTATTGGCAACATGATAATTGGCAGCGACTACTTGAAGGCTATCTTGGCCATTGATACTAACTACTCAGCCAGATAGATTTTATACTGGGCTTAATGCATCTTGATAACGTTGTTGGTACATATCTCGAGCTTTAAGTAATTCTGGTAAGGCGGTACTGGTAGTGTATGGACGTAAAATAACTAATATTTTCAATACACCTTGATAAAATACTGAGTCATTAATTTCATTGACAATATTTTGTGTTTGATAAAAACTCAACCAAAAAGTATTAATCAGACGTAAAATACTCACCATATCTGCCAACTCTTCATCTTCAAACACTATAATATCTTCCGCACGAAGCGATAGTAGTAATTGGCTAACACGCTCAGCAATAGCGTGCTGTACTTCTACATATTTTTCCCGAAGACTCGGATTTTTATCAAGTAATACCGGTAAATTACTATAAAAGAAACGAAATTTCATTGTCATTTGAAACACAGCGTCCATATATAAAATTAGCGTATCAAGCGGCTTAATTTTACTACTCACTTTTGGAAAGGTTTCAAGAAGTAGATTACCCGCATATTCTTCATATATAGACAAAATAATGTCTTCTTTATTGCGAAAGTGATAATACAAATTACCCGGGCTTATACTTAAATGTGCTGCGATATGATTAGTAGTAACATTTCGCTCTCCTTGCTCGTTGAACAATGAGATACTCGCTTGAATTATCTTATCACGGGTCTTCATATGTTTACTTCTTTCCGTTGAGGATTATAGCCAAGCAAACTCGACATGAGAATTTACTTGGGTATAATCTAAAAATCAATGAATTATATATTGTCTATCATACTACCAAAATTCGTCAAATTTAAAGTTTTTTGAGTAAATACTTTAATATTTAATGATTATTTTTAAATGTCTCTCTTGTTAAAAACTTACATAAGCTATTACAATAGCCACAAGAGTCACAATAGCCACTGAGGTTAGCGCATAATTTATGAACATAAGAGCAATTTATCCAGGTACTTTCGATCCCGTTACTAATGGGCATTCAGATTTAATAATTCGAGCGAGTCGCTTGTTTGGTGAAGTAATTATTGGCGTTGCTTCAAGCCCAAGTAAAAAGCCACGCTTCACTCTTGAAGAAAGAGTCAACATGATTAAAAAAATCACCATGGGGTTAGACAATGTCTCTGTCGTTGGCTTTAGTGGTTTATTAGTCGATTTTGCTAAACACCATGAAGCTCGAGTTTTGATACGTGGTTTACGCGCAGTTTCTGATTTTGAATATGAATTTCAATTAGCGAATATGAACCGACGGTTATCACCTGACTTAGAAAGCGTTTTTCTAACACCTGCCGAAGGTAATTCTTTTATTTCATCAACTTTAGTAAAAGAAGTCGCTTTACATAATGGCGATGTCAGTCAATTTGTTCACCCCTCGGTTAAGGCAGCACTTGACCATAAACCAAGCTAAGCTTGATTAATTAATTAGCCTTTCTGACAATTAGGGCAATAAACTGAACTACGGTTTGATTGTCTAATTTCTAACAAAATTTCTTTGCAAGTCAAGCAAGCTTTGCCTGCTCTGCCATAAACAAAAAGTGATTGGGCAAAATATCCAGGACGGCCATCTACTTGAGTGAAATCTTTCAAGGTTGTGCCCCCTTGTTCAATCGCAGCGCTTAAAACTGCTTTAATAATATCGGTTAATTTATTAAAGCGTTGTTCGCTGATCTCTCCTGCTTTGGCTGTTGGCAATATTCCTGCTTGGAATAAGGCTTCATTAGCATAGATGTTCCCCACGCCAACCACGATGTGGTTATTCATTAAAAAAGTTTTTATAGGGACTTTTCTATTCCTAGCTTTGCTAAATAAATGCCCATAGGAAAAATCATCGCTTAATGGCTCAGGACCTAACTTACTTAATAAGCCTTGCTCATCTTGATGTTCTGCAAGCCAAAGTACTGCACCAAAACGACGAGGGTCATTCAAACGCAGCGTTGTGCCATTGATAAAGGTCAAATCAAAATGATCATGTTTAGCAACCGGTGTACTTTCGTCAATCACTCGAATAGTGCCCGACATCCCTAAATGTAAAAGCAACGTGCCAGTAGAAAAACGAAGTAATAAATACTTCGCCCTTCGATCTACAGCGGTCACAGTTTGACCAACAATACTCTGTACATCTTCGGGAATAGGCCAACGTAATCGAGCATTACGCACGATAACTTTACTCACTTTATTGCCCATAACATGGGGGCTAATGCCCAAACGGCATACTTCGACTTCAGGTAATTCAGGCATAATATATCTATTTAGTGATTGGGAACGAGTTGATTAGCCACTGCTGTAGGTAAAGCTAACCACAACTTATTTTGTAAATTAAACACCAATAATTGATCAACAAGAGGATATAGCATATACACTAATTCATGCTTGTTTGTCGCCGTGCTAATTAACACCTCAATGCCTTCTAATCCTTCAACAAGAATATCATCAGCTTGAACTAAACCGCTACTCTGCTGCCACGCTAACATCAGTTGTTCTATTTGTTGATTGCTTAAATCTACCAACAAACCTTGGCTAGTCATTTTCCATGCTCTACCAACACGTTCAAATGTTAACTTACGGTTATCCGAAAAGTTGATAACTAACGTTAAAATGACACTATGCTCAGGTAAAAGAGCCTTATCACTGACGCTATCGCCTTCAGGAAATAAACGATCATTAGTCGCATTGATGAGTAAAATAATAATCATTACTGAAAAAATAATAACATTATTCCAGCCAGTACGGGATAGTTTCATAGGTTAATAAACTTAACGTAGATAAATTGATTTTAGAAGTAGTTCTTTATCATACTGAATTTTTGGCAATAAAAAACCCGGTAAACCGGGTTTTTTTAGAAACAAAATTAATTACTTAATTTTAGCTTCTTTATAGATCACGTGCTTGCGAATGGTTGGATCAAATTTTTTGATTTCCATTTTTTCAGGCATAGTCTTTTTATTCTTATCTGTAGTATAAAAATGACCAGTACCAGCACTTGAAACTAAACGAATTTTATCGCGCATAATAATTCCTTAATTATTTCAAAATTTAACGCTAGGTTAAATTTTTTCGCCACGGGCACGGATGTCAGTTAAGACTACATCAATACCTTTTTTATCGATAATACGCATTCCTTTCGGAGTTAAACGTAATTTAACGAAACGGTTTTCACTCTCAACCCAAAAACGGTGAGATTGAAGGTTAGGTAGAAAACGACGACGAGTCGCGTTTCTTGCGTGAGAACGGTTGTTTCCAACCATTGGCGCTTTGCCTGTTACTTGGCAAATTTTAGACATCTGAGTACTCCAATATTAATTTCAGCTCGAGCTATTTGTTCCCCAAGACCGTCGTCTCGGGATCCTGAAAAAGGTGGCATATTATAGAGAAACTGAATTATGAATGCTAGCCCTAAGCGCAAAAAGCTAGTAAATAGACCAAGAAATAGTATTAGCTCTTATTATTCAATAGATTATAATAGGGTTGTAAACATAAAATTCAGCGTGTTGGCGAATTACTAGCAGATTTTTGATACTTTTCTGTTTATTCTGTCAACAAATCAGTGAAAAAATAAGTGGGTTTAACCCACATCAGATTCAAATAATTTCTTAATTTGATCTTCTTGTTCTTTATTTGATAATTCATCAATTAAAATACGAAGAATATGAGACCTTGCTAAATCGGTACCATCAGATAATTGCTTTAATTGTTCTATGGTATTTTCACTCAGAGTGAATGTTGCTCGCCTAAAAGGTTTGCTTTTAAAATCTGTAGATTTTTTTCGCTCAATAAGGCACTTAGCATCATGTATTGCCTGTTTAAGGTTCATTTTACTCTGATTTTCAATACTCACTATTTGCGGCGCGCCTTTGGCATAATTATCCGCATCTGCAATAAATTCATCAATGGTAAATTGCCCTTTAACCTTTCCCTTTGAATGAGGCCTATCCTTGTTTTTCTTTAGATCAGTTAAACTCATGCGCATTATCCGGTTTCATTGCCATTAGTTCTTCAGCTATCGCTATCATTTCGATGGCCGCTTTACCCTCGGGATCAATTTCAATAACCGATGATCCTAGCTCTTCACTATCGTCATACACGTTGCGGTTATAAGTCAATGCATTAAGAACATTAATCCCAAATGAGGTACAAACGTCTTTCGCTTCTAAGATTCGACGTGCTTGGTTAGGTAATGAAGGGCATTGAGTCATGACAAAAGAAGCCAACATTTTTGGGTTAACCATTTTACAGGTACTGAGCATATCTTCCATATGAGGTACTGTTTTTAAATCGCGTCGTTTAGGTCTTAGTGGGATAACAACATGATCGGCTACTGACATTGCCGCGCGTAACGCTAAATTATCTTGGCCACCACAATCAACAACCACATAATCGTAATGCTGGGCTAAACTGATCAAATCATTACGAATTTTACCGTAAAGTTGAATACAGTTGATAGCAGGAAGAGAGGGATCACTGTTCCGAGCTTGTATCCAATCTGATGTGGTACGTTGAGGATCACAATCAACCATTAATACTATGGCTTTTTTATTTCGGGCAAAATACACCGCTAAATTTTGCGCCAAGCAGCTTTTACCACTACCACCTTTTTCGCCACCCACTAATATCATCATAACTTTTTCTTCCTAAATACTACCTAGCGCTTGATTACAGACAGAAAACTAGGCCGAGTGTTAATTATAGTCCAATTTTAATAAAAGCTTGTTTGATAAACTGTTGTAGAAATTTTAAGTATTTTTATCAAGTACTAATGCTATCTCAAACCAACCGGTATCTTGCTTGATGCAGCGCAAAACTTTGCCGTATAATTTTTGATTATTCGCTGACGTTGATTTAAACATCACTGCAACAGGAGTTTGTACTGGCAACGCAACGTCACAATCAAGCTTCAAACCACCTCGGCCAAAATCTAAACAGACAATTTTTTTGCTTTTTTCTTGGCCACTTTCATCCTTCCATATAATATCTACGAACTCTTTTTCCATATCCAAACGAAATGAACTACGGCGCTCCGACTCATTAAAACAGCTATTAGTCATAAGAGGCTCCTTTTATTGATACTTAGATATTTAATATCTCTTAAAAGTAACTGGCATTGAACAATTTATCAACATAAATCAATAATCCCACTGAAATTCTACATTTTGAATGATAGTGGGCTACTCATAAAAATTCGCCATGTTCTGCAAAGGAATAACAGTTAGGCCCAGCAATTATCATGTGATCCAACACACGAATATCCACTAATTGTAATGCCTGTTCTAGTTTGTGTGTTATTTGTTTATCGGCAATACTGGCTTCCGCTATCCCTGACGGATGATTGTGAGTCAAAATAACAGCGGCTGCATGATATTTTAACGCCTGCTCTACTACAATTCTGGGATAAACTGCCGCCGCATCAAGTGTTCCCAAAAATAATCGTTCAAATTTTAACACCTGATGCTGGTTATCCAAAAAAAGCACGGCAAATACTTCTCTGGTTTCATGGCGTAATTCGCTAATTAAATAATCTCGTGTGGCTTGTGATGACGTTAACGCACTGCCTTGTTGAACTAATTGTTCAGCCAAATAGCGTTTTGACATTTCTAAGCAGGCTTGAAGTTGTACATACTTAGCACTACCTAAGCCATGTTGCTGACAAAACTCGTCTTGATTAGCACCAAAAACATTGGCTAAGCTACCAAAATTTAACAGTAAGCGTCTTGATAAATCAACGACATTACAGCCTTTTACTCCTGTTCTTAAAAAAATAGCCAGTAGTTCAGCATCACTTAAACTTACCGCACCTAATTTAAGTAACTTTTCTCGTGGACGCTCCTCACTTGGCCAATTTTTTAAGGTTTGATCTTTAAATTCATTGTTTTTAAAAATATCAGATTTACACATAAACGGCTTCCTTGCTTTTATAATAATTTTTTCTATTTTTCAACATTCACAATAAATGCTATCGTATTGCCAATATTTATAAGTTTAAGACTAGCAGATTATGCAAATTCTTCAGGACAAAAAAATTGTTCTTGGTATAAGTGGTGGTATAGCCGCTTACAAAATCCCTGAGTTAGTTCGTCGATTAAAAGATCAAGGTGCTGACGTACGTGTCGTCATGACCGAAAGTGCTAAGGCATTTATCACGCCATTAACCTTACAAGCCGTATCAGGCAATGGCGTTGCTGATAGCTTACTTGATACTCAAGCTGAACTTGCTATGGGACATATTGAACTAGCAAAATGGGCCGATTTAATTATTATAGCCCCCGCGACCGCAGATATTATTGCCCGTATTACGGCAGGAATAGCAAACGACTTACTAACCACATTGTGTTTAGCTACCGATGCACCTATTGCCCTTGCGCCCGCTATGAACCAACAAATGTGGCATGCTGTAGCGACACAAGCCAATGTCGTTACACTGAACCAGCGTGGTTATCATCTTTGGGGACCGGGTAGTGGCGAACAAGCCTGTGGCGATATGGGTTTGGGCCGTATGTTAGAAGTCAGCGAATTGGTTAATTTAAGTAGTGATTTTTTTGCTGATAAATTTTTACAAGGCCAGCATTGGGTTATTACCGCAGGACCCACCCGTGAAGCAATTGATCCCGTACGCTATATTTCAAACCATAGCTCAGGTAAAATGGGTTACGCTATTGCCCAAGAAGCTTTGCGAGCCGGTGCAAAAGTCACGTTAATTTCAGGACCTGTTGCTATTAGCCCACCGATAGGCTGCCAATTAATATCGGTTGTTAGCGCACAAGAAATGCATGATGAAGCACTTAATTATGCAAAGAAATGCACAACTTTTGTTGCTTGCGCCGCTGTAGCTGACTACCGCGTTGCTAATATTGCTGAGCAGAAAATTAAAAAAACTAATGATGCTATGCAACTTGAGTTAGTCAAAAATAAAGATATTGTTGCTGACGTAGCCAGTCTGACTAATAAGCCATTTATTATCGGTTTTGCCGCCGAAACACAAAATGTAGAACACTATGCCCGTGGTAAATTAATGCGTAAGAATCTTGATTTAATTGCCGCAAATGATGTGGCAAAATCAGGCCAAGGTTTTAACAGTGATAATAACGCGTTAACGTTATTTAGCGCTATTGATAAAACTGAAATACCGTTAGCCAATAAGCAGATTATCGCTAAAAAATTAGTATCACTAATTAACCAGCATTATTTAGCCAAGCATAACTGAATATAATCAAGTTACTATAACGATAAAAATTATTAAATAGAGAACATCTTACTATGCCCGCTAGTCCCAAAAGCACACAAAAATCTACGCAAAAGATTAATCGTAAACAACAAATTTTAGAGTGCTTAGCGCTTATGTTGGAATCAAGCCCTGGCCAACGAATTACAACGGCAAAGTTAGCAGCTAAAGTAGGCGTATCGGAAGCCGCATTGTATCGGCACTTCCCATCAAAAGCTCGCATGTTTGAGGGGTTAATTGACTTTATTGAAGAGTCAATTTTCTCTCGCATCAATTTAATTTTAACCGATCACAAAGAAACGCTAGTGCGCTGCCATCATATTTTACATGTATTGCTAATTTTTTCTGAGCGTAATCCTGGCATGTGTCGTATATTGTCGGGTGATGCCTTAACGGGTGAAAATGAACGCTTACATAACAGAGTAAATCAATTTTTTGAAAAACTTGAATCTCAATTTAAACAGGTATTACGTGAACGAAAGTTACGTGAAGGTAAAACCTTTAGTATTAGCGAACAAGCCCTAGCTAATATTTTAGTTTCATTTGCTGAAGGAAAAATTTGTCAATATGTTCGTTCGGGCTTTGATAAAAAACCCAGTAATGACTTTAATGAACAATGGCAATTTTTAATGGCAAGTAAATAATATAGACTCGCCATTTATCACAATAATTCAC